>Ga0307991_1000004_pt1 | contig 271333 bp, 230 predicted proteins | sample EllFjometagen131_FD_203146 | JGI IMG/M metagenome (GOLD analysis project Ga0307991, IMG submission 203146) | Marine microbial communities from Ellis Fjord, Antarctic Ocean - #131 | ecosystem: Environmental > Aquatic > Marine > Unclassified | place: Southern Ocean | collected 2014-10-08
ATATATTGCTATTCCTAAGCCGTAGTGATTAGTTCCGGTCGAATTATCATAAGTACATCCCTCAATAATACAGTTTCTTATTATCGGTGAAGCTCCATTAGCACAACAAATTACAGCTCCTTTCTCTATTCCGGAGTTTTCGTGAAATACAAAACCAGAAATCGTAAATCCATAAATGAGATCATCATTGTTTATTGAGGGATCTGTTAAATTGAAAGCTCGATAATAATCGTTATAGCCCTCACCTTGAATAATACAATTATCAGGACCATATAAAGATCTCACAGTAATATGTTTATTTTGCCAATTAAGATTCGTATTATCATAACCTGAATATACACCATCAAGAACCCAGACTACATCTCCATTACTTGTAGCGGCAATACCTTCTGATATAGTAAGGTATTGTCCACCACCATTACAATCTACGATTATCTTATCAGCAAGACAGAGTGTAATTGTAAATATCACTAATCCTGCCGTAAGAATTATTTTTTTCATTTTTAAACCTCATTTCATTTTTTTAGTTAACACACTGTATCATATAAAGAGCGACTAAAAATTATCCCTCAATTTCAAATTCAGCTCATATTTTATCAATTCAATATTCACATTCCACATACCTCACTATCCCGGGATGAGGATAGGGAGGTTTTAATAAAATAAACTTATTTCTTTCCTTACAATTGGTATTAAAGATGTCAATATTAAATTTTAGATATTCTACATCTCTTTGTTTATAAGCAAGTATTTCTTCGCTTAAAACCATTATCCTGTATGTTTTTGCACACATTTTAATATCATATTTCTTCATTTTTATTATCATCCAAAAATATTATCTCTACATATATATCATGAAAATACCCAAATGGTGACGCCATAAGACAAAAAAAATAAATTTTTCTTTATCTTTGCAAAAGGTTTGGAACTTTCGCAGAGTTTTTTTGCTTGCACAAAGGTTAAGGTCATAGTATAGAATAACACCTGATACCATTACAATAACCCACATAATACAAATCTTTCATCTTCATTTTTCACCTTTCAAAACTTTCTCTACATATATATATCATAAAAAAGCCCATTTTGTGACGACACCACTCAAAAAAGTTTAAATTATTTTCATTTTTATTTCCTTGTATCTCTTTAATTTTATTAACATTCTTTATCAAATAGTATTTTCAATCTTAAACTACTAAAGGCTCAAAAGGATGAAAATCATAAATATTTTGACAAGCTTATGTGGATTCCCAAATTTTAAAACCAAATTGGAGGTGCGATGGCACAGCAAAATCCTGCAAAAAAGGCGACATTGATAGAAGTTTTGATGGTTATACTGATCGTGGGTATAATCGTGATCCTCGTTTTCCCAACGATTGGAGAAAAACGAAATAAAGATCGAATGAACCTTGAAGTTTTCTCAACCTTTGAAATCATACTGCAAGCAAACGAAGCGTTTAATGAAGATCAGGGCTATTACGCCTTTGACGTAACTATGCTCAATCTCACTGACGAGCTCAAAGACAAACTGTATTTCGAATTTTCGCTGACGGACACAACGGTCATTGCGACAACGACGCCCAAATTCGGAAAAGCCGGTGCAAAGGTCATTTATAATTTTGAAAAGGATTATTGGACAGTTGAAGACGCTGAAGATGTGATCGATAAGAGTTGGTTGCCCTAAACTTTTTGAATATTTATTCCGATAAAAGAATTGTGTGCCCGAGAGCTGCAATTCTTTTATTTTTACTATGATTGAATTTTTACCGATCCTTCTGTATCCTGAGCTCCACTACCACTGGGGCTTGTTCTACCCGCTCTATTTCCGCAAACTGCCGGAGATCATCGCTGATGTTCCTTACCGAATAGATGTCTCCTCAGAATCATCAATTCCAATTATGCTGACTGTGAAGGATGCACATAAATATCCGATCATACTGGATTTTCTGGATATCCTTATCATTTCACAAACAGATAACACGCTCATATATAAAGAGAAAGTCCATATTGAAAAACTATATGATGAGAAATTTTCCTCAAGAATATTCACCCTTCAAAATGATTCCCTGGGTATAGAGCAAAAAGTAGAGATTCGGATCGATATTACAGCACACAAACCGAACAAAAAGAAGCAACTTGTTTTTGTGAATGACAACCTCCCCGGGCTTCACACAAGGTTGCTTACGTATTTGAGTGCTTCTCCTTTACCCAAAATGGAGAACTGGTTCGCGGGCGAAACACACTATCACTCTTATTATACAGATGACCAGGTCGAGTTCGGCGGTGATATCAAAGGCGCGGTCGAACTGGCTCGAAGAATGAACATCGACTGGTTTTTTGTCACGGATCATTCCTATGACCTCGATGATGACGAAAACAATTATCTTAAAAACGACCCAACTTTTCCAAAATGGGAAAAGCTCAAAAAAGAAGTCACCAATCTGCAGCATACAGAGAAATATCCTGTATTTTATGGAGAAGAGCTGTCATGTGGAAATTCGGAGAACAAAAATGTGCACTTCCTGATCATCAACAATGCAGGTTTCATTCCGGGGTACGGAGACAGTGCAGAAAAATGGTTCCGAAACAAGCCGACACACTCTATAAATGAAGCTTGTCAAATAGCTGGGGAGAACTCTCTGAAAATCGGGGCTCATACTTTTGAGAGAAATAATAATCCTATAAACACTCTTTTGCTCAACCGCGGAACATGGCATGAGCAGGATGTTAAAGAAAATCCAATCACCTATCTTCAAATAATAAACAAAAAAGATAGAAGGCATATTGCGCATGCAAAAAAAAAATGGTCTGCGCTTCTTATGAAAGGTTACAAGATCATTGCGTTTGCCGGTAATGATGCGCACGGCTATTTCAATTGTAAAAGAGAGGTGCATATTCCTTTTGTGTCCCTCAGCTCATCGCGAGATCAGATTTTCGGACAATGCAAAACATACATAAAATCCGATAAAGGGAAACTCTCCCCTGATAATTTTTTTGATGAATTAAGCAAAAATCGCATTGTGCTTTCTGACGGAATATTTGGCTCTTTTACAGTAAACGGTCAGGATATAGGGTCGATAATTAAAGAAGAAGATGAATATAAGTGCGTCATCGAAGTGGCATCTTCAGTGGAATTCGGAACAATTCGTTCAATAAATTTGCTCAGCGGTTATTACAATAATTTTAAGGAAACTGTAGAATTCCAGCATACTCCCGAAGATGAATTTTCAATTTCAAAAATAGTAACAATCCACAATACGGGACAGAATTATTTCCGTCTCGAAGCAACTTCAGACAACAATTCTTTCTGTTTAACCAATCCTATCTGGATGAAAAAGAATGATATTTTGACAGAAAAATCTGAGTGACAATATTCTTCTGCATGAAATTTATTTTGATATCTTTGGTTTTTATTGTAATATGTTCTTGCGCTCTACGCCTGGATGCGGAGCCCTTGAAGCTTTTCAACGAACCGCTTTTTGCTCATGACTCATACTCCCACTTTCTTTCTTCCGCTTTTATCTACTGCTGGCAATATGAGACTTTGAAAAATGCAGCACATATAGAATCAGGAACAAGTAGAATGTGGGCATTTAGTCTGACAACATTTTATGGAATATTAAAAGAAATTTTTGACGATAAAGTTCAGGGACAACATTTTAGTTACAAAGATATCGCCTGCAATGTAGCAGGTTCGTTGATGATGTATATACTTTGGAAATAAGGAAGTTAATGGCGATAAAATTTTCAGAAAAAAAAGAGAAGCAATCATCTGAAACCCTTGGGGGATACCTAAGAGCATTCAGGATTTTCAAGAATATAGACCTGGAAGAGGTACATGCCAAAACGATGATCAAGCTCCAATTTCTTGACGCGATCGAGAATGATTCGCTTCATGAATTGCTCGATATCAGGTTTGCGCGGATGCATATTCTGAACTATGCTCGATTTATCGGAGCCAATATTAAAAAAACCATGAATCTCTATAAAGAACAATATGCTCTGAAAGAGAGAAAGCAGCATGTGCCATTTGCTAAAACAAAAAAGGAAAATGCTAAAAAAGTATTAATTCCAAAAGTTTTTTTTAAAATAACAGCACTCGTATTGATCGTTGCAGTACTATTTGTTATTGGCTTGAATCTTCAGAAAAAAGGAGTGTTGCATCGCAATCTTTTTGAAGATAAAAGCACAGTCCTGGCAGGTCAATATAGCACGGATATCCTCAGCAATTCCGGGGATATAAAACAAACTCAAATATATTCATATAAAAAAGAAGATTATTACAAAAAATATATTCTGAAAGGGAAAGATGTACCCTGGCATGTATTCCCAAGTTATGTGAAAAATAGGTAATCGCGTAGCAAGGAATGATGTGCGTACAGTTGACATTAAAAAATACCTCTATTTTCTCACGAGACCAGGCCGATATACAAACAACGAGTTGAATACAAAGAAGAAAAGGGTTTCGGAACAGTATTTCAATATAGCTCTTGCATTTCCCGATCTTTATGAAATAGGAATGTCTCATCTAGGACTTAAGATCCTTTATTCCATTATTAATGCTCAAGATCATTTTGCAGCCGATAGAGTGTATGCGCCGGATGTTGACCTTATCAAATTATTGAAAGAAAAATCCATTCCTCTCTTTTCAATTGAAGATAGTATTCCATTAAAAGATTTTGATATTTTAGGATTCACTCTTCAGTATGAACTTTCCTGCACAAATATCCTTTTGATGCTCGATCTTGCACAAATTCCAATATTTTCTGCAGAAAGAACAGAATCTGACCCGATCGTCATTGCAGGCGGACCCGGAGCATACAATCCCGAACCCCTCTCATCATTTATTGATGCCTTTGTTATCGGTGATGGTGAAGATGTGATACTCGAAATTGCAGAACTTCTAAGAAAAAATAAATCAGAAACAAGAGAAAATAAACTACTCCTCCTCTCACAAATTCAGGGTATTTACATCCCGTTTTTTTACAAACAAATAAGCTACAATCCAGGAACAACTATCGTGCCCAAAAGGAAGGATGTACCTTCGAGAATTGCGCGAAGATTTTTCAAAGATTTTAACAATCCTAAAAAAATGCACTCTCCTCAATTGATGCCAATTATAGATATTGTGCATCGCAGACCTGCATTTGAGATAATGAGAGGATGTACGCGAGGATGCCGCTTTTGCCAGGCAGGCATGATCTATCGTCCGGTGAGAGAGCGGGACTGTAGTTTGTTGGAAAAGCAAATCTGTCATGACATTGCACTCAACGGTTGGGAAGAAATATCTTTAAACTCTCTTTCCACCTCAGATTATTCCGCTATCAAACCCCTCCTCTCTTCACTTATGCAAACACTTCCTCAGTCGAACATCACAATTTCCCTGCCCTCTATGCGTATTGATACTTTTGACGATAATTTTCAACCTCAACTTGCAAAAATCCTTGGAAAGACGATAACACTCGCACCGGAAGCCGGCTCGCAACAGCTGAGAGATAGTATTAATAAAAATATCAGTGAAGAAGATATTCTCACATCTGTGACAAATGCACTAAATCTTGGCATCCGCTCGATCAAGCTTTATTTCATGGTTGGGCTTCCTGACGAAACTGAAGAAGATATTGAGGCAATTATAACACTCATTGAAAAAATGTATGCAGTAAATCCGAAAAGAATTGCAAAGATCAATGTCAGCATAGCACCATTCGTACCAAAAGCTCATACACCCTTTCAGTGGTGCAGGCAAGATTCAACAGAGGAATTCCTGTATAAGATATCACTCATAAAGAATCATTTTTCAAAACAAAGAAAAATTACTATTAAATACCATACGATAGAACAGTCAAAGCTTGAAGCGGTCATTGCACGAGGGGACAGGACTGTTGGAAAACTCATTTATGAAGCATACAAAAACGGCGCACAATTCGACAGCTGGAATACGTATTTTGATTTTTCATTGTGGGAAAACGCTGCTGAGATGACCGGGATCGACTTTGCGGCATATTATAAAAAAATTCCTATTGATTCTGCACTTCCGTGGGATCATATTGACTGTGGTATTAAGAAAGAATTTTTAGTAAAAGAATATAACAAGTCCAAGCAGCACTCAATAACTGAGGATTGCAGAAACGGCGAATGCTCACAGTGCGGAATATGTGAAAATATGTCGCCAATTTATACAACAGAGACTCCAATTCCTATTACTGATTCCAGCAAACCACAACCAAATGCTCAAAAGGAAAATTCCCGGGTTGTATACAAAGTTGTTTATGGAAAAGGCGACAAGTTGCGTTTTATTTCACACAAGGAGCTTTCCGCTCTTATTTACACAATCCTTCGAAAGAGTTCATTGCCTATCTATCACACTGAGGGTTATAATCGTCATCCAAAAATATCTTTTGGACCTCCACTCAGTCTTGGCATGGCAGGGAGAAAGGAAATTTTTACTTTTTCCATGCTTGAGGTCCTTAATGAAAATGAAATAATGAAAAAACTTGACGTGAATCTCCCACAAGATTTCCTTCTCAAAGAAGTTGCGTATATGGGTTCTTCTTATAAGATGCACTTAACCATGGAGCATATACGAATTACTTCTGGTTATAAGTCTATTGATTGGCAAAAGATATTATGTTTTCAGGATATACATTTTTATTCAGAAAGAAAGAATAAAGAAATATTTCTAAGTGAGTATTTTGTGAAAGTAAAGCTGTTTTCAGACGGTGTCGACATTTTTAAAAAATTAGGATTGAATATTTTTGAGATCCTTGAGAGGGCTTTTCTTTATTCACAAGAGCAAATTGGAACTTTTTATATAGAAAGAATCGGACTGTATTAATTTTTTTTAATTTTATTTAATTTTTGGAGGCTTTTTTCATGAAAAGCGAATTAGTGGTCAACATCAGTACGTTTGCAAACCGCCTGGCACTTCTTGAGAACAACAAACTTGTCGAATTATTTATTCACAGAGAAGACCAGAATGAAATTGTCGGAAATATCTATAAGGGAGTTGTAAAAGATAATGTCCCCGGTATGGGTGCCAGCTTTATTAATATCGGCTTGGAACGTACAGCTCTGCTGCATTTCCGGGATGCAGTTCCGGATTTCATGGACCTCGAAGAGATCGATGATTCTAACCTGAAGGAGATCAAGAACGATATTTACAAGATGGGCGAACTCCTCGAAAGTGGCCAGGAAGTGATGGTTGAGGTCGAAAAAACACCCATTGCTAAAAAGGGCGCTCGACTGACGGGAGAGATATCGATACCCGGACGGTTCATGGTATATATGCCCAACAAAAATTATATCGCCATTTCCAGAAAGATTGCCTCAAGCAAAGAAAAACGTCGCCTAAAACATATTTTCTCAAACCTGAAAGAAAAGAATGTCGGACTTATTGTAAGAACTTTTGCGGAATATCATACCGAACAGGAATTTAAGAAAGAATATAGAAATCTCAAGAAAACGTGGCAGGAAATTCAAGAAAAATTCAAGAACTCCCCAAATCCAACCTGCATTTATAATAATAACGATCTCACTTCGACCATCATACGGGATCTTATTCATAAAAATATAGATAAAGTAATTATTGATTCCAAAAAGATTCGGGCAAAAATTATTAAGCGACTAAAAACGATCGCACCTGATCTTATAAAAAAAATCAGATTGTATCGTGAGAATGCAAATATATTCGACGCCTATGGAATTGAGAAAGAGATTTCTAAGATATTCCGCTCTCGTATCTACCTGGATAGCGGCGGTTTTATTGTCATACAGCAAACCGAAGCTCTTGTTTCAATTGACGTCAATACGGGTAGTTTCGTTGGTAATAAAAGCCTTGAACATACTGTCACTCTTATAAACGTCGAAGCTGCCAAAGAGGTTGCACGTCAAATACGTCTTCAGGATCTGACCGGCATGATATTTATCGATTTCATCGATATGTACAAGCCGGAGAACCGCCTGAAATTACTTCAAGCATTTCGAGAAGAGATGGGCAAGGATTATTGCCCGAATAAAATATTTTCCTCCAGTCCCTTGAATATGGTTGAAATGACCCGGAAGCGCACAAAGGCAAATATGCTTTCTAATTTCTATGATCCCTGCCCCAGTTGCAAGAGTGCAGGAAGAGTACTATCACGCATTAGTATCTTGGATAATATCTTCCGCTGGATGGATCGTGCGGCAAAATATCACTCAAAAGATGAGCTTAAAATACACACTCACCCCTGGGTTTATGAATATATTCTAGAAAAAAAACCAACAATAAAAACGGAGTATCCTTTCACATGGAAATTCAGTCTCGATGGTGAGATGGGAATTACAGATTATAGGATTTTTTCATCAAAAACGAGGAAGGATATTACTGACCTGTATCAGGTTTGATACATTCAATATTGTGATCTTCGGACTTTAAACCGAGATATTTCTTCGAATATCCGTTAATCCATAAGTTGACCATCTCGGGAAACATAATTTCTTCAATAAAAAAACCCCGTAAAAGAGGCTTTTTTATCGGTATGCCTTAGCCTATTTCATCAAGATTTATCCTGTGAAATTTTCAGTTATTTTATCAGGATCATCTTCTTTATCGAAGTACATTCACCAGTATTAATTTTGTAGAAATAGATACCACTTGAAACAGATTTGCCGTTTTCGTCTTTCCCATTCCACACTGCCATTCCATTTCTACCTTCAATAATATCTACTAACTGACCAACTATATTATATATTTTGATCTCAACCTCATCTTCATTCTTTCTTCCTCTGATTGCATAAGCTATCGTGGTATAAGATTTAACCGGATTAGGATAATTCTCAAGTTTGGTTTCTTCAAATGTAGTATCAAATCCATTATCATCTATTGAAACTGCACCTAAGAATATAGCAATACCTTTATCTGTTATAATGTCCATTACACCAAAAGAATCATAGAAGAAAACATCTCCAAAAGTGAGAGAATCTCCAATTGTGCTTGAAATCTGGAATACAATATCTGCAATCAGTCCCTCTCCTTCCGGGGCTTCAAGAGTATCTGTGCCTGCTAAGGTATAAGCAATACTCAATAAACCTGGTGTAGAATTATCAATCATCCAACCTATTGCTGTGCCACCATTAGTAGTAAGAATGTTCGGTTCATATGTAATGGGATTTGTAGCACTAGCGGTTATATAATCAAGCTGATTTGAGTTATAGTCAACTTCAAACTCATAGGTGTCAAAATTGTGAACATTTATGGCATATACATCAACCCGGATGTAATTACCTACGCCCGGTATTGTCATACTGGTATCATTCTGATTGCCATAAATTGTGGCATCCAGGTCAAATCTTATACCGGCATTCTCGTTAGGACCGGCAAATACTAAGGAGCTAAAAAATAAACTCATAGCTAATACTAAAATTATTTCTTTATACAACATTCTTTTCATTATTTTTTCCTTATCATTACTTGTTCTTCTAAAAATGAGGAAATACCCGGAAAAATATCCCGGGTATTCCCATATATTAACGATTCTTATTGGATCATCATCTTCTTAACTTCACTGTAGTTATCGGTCTTGAGTTGATAGAAATATACTCCATTAGAAAGATTCTCAGGCTTCCAGGTCTCTGTATAGTCATTAACAAGTCGTTCTCCATTTACAACTTCTGCAACCAATTTCCCAAGGATATTATAAACCTTGAGTTCAACATTACGAGCGGTTCCTTCCAAACCACCTACTCGGAAATTAAATCGAATCTCATTTCCTATTCTTGCAGGATTGGGATAACAAGGGCTAAGAGCAGAAGTAACAATACCCAATTCACCATCTTGATTAACATCTATCGGGATATAATTATAGGGACCAAACTCATCACTTGTGCCACCAAAGTTTATTACTTGAAGCCAATAGTAATATGTGGTATAATATGGATCTGCCGTTTCATCTTTAAAACTGTATTCAGTAGTCTCAGTTGTAGTTCCGGCTCCTGCTATTAAATCGATGTTGATCTTATCAGCTTCAACAAAAGAATCTTCTGTGTTACGATAGATATTGAATCCATTCACATCCGTTTCACTTGCAGTTGCCCAGCAAAGAGAAACAAATCCTGATACGGTATTATAAATAGCATTGAAACTGGAGAGTTCAACAGGAAGTGTTGCAGTTCCGGTATCAGTAATGAGGTCCACTACACCATAAGAATCATAGTAGTAAACATCTCCAAAGCTAAGAGTTCCATAAGTGTTGACTTGAGCTTGAAATACGATGTCTGCTATCAGACCTTCACCTTCAGGTGCCTGTGCAGGATCATTGCCTGCTAAGGTATAAGCAATACTTAATACGCCAGGAGTTGAAGTATCAACCATCCAGCCGAGTGCTGTGCCACCATTAGTAGTAAGGATGTTATCTTCATAGTTAATGGGATTGGTAGCACTGGATGATATATAAGCAAGCTCGGTCGCATCATAGATAACTTCAAACTCGTATGTATCTAAATTGCTAACTCCAGTACAATATACATCTACAGGTATGTATGTTCCTGCAGGTTGTGATGGTATGCTTGTAAGATTCTGGTTACCATAGGTTGTTCTATCCAGGTCAAATACTATGCCCGCATCCGCGTTTGGACCTTTACCATCGTTGCCTTTAACTATCGTGGGAGGTGTGCCTTCGTGCCAGTGGTCTCCAAATACCTGTAAGTCCGCAGCATCGATAATATTATCCGGAACCAGGTCATAAAGAACATCCCAACCAGGGTCTGTACTAACAAAGTGCCAGTGGTCTCCCAAAAGCTGAAGGTCTGCAGCATCTACATAACCATCAGAATTGAAATCACCAATAATGCCAGCTCCACCAATCTTTGCCACGAAAACATCTTTATTTCCGCTGCTTGTTATTGTTAAAGCTCCAAAGGTCGCTATTTCACTAAAGTATCCGGCGACATACAAATTACCATCTGTATCTACGCATATACCATAGCCACAATCATCATCATTTCCGCCAGCATGTGTTGTCCACAGCCAGTTCCCATCTGAATCCATTTTTGCCACAAAAACATCGGAACCTCCGCTGCTTGTGAGTGAGTCAGCTCCAAAAGTCGCTGTTTCTTCAAAGTATCCGGTGACATACGAATTACCATCTGCATCTACGCTTATCCCAAAGCCGTCATCATTCGCAATTCCGCCAGCCCCTTTTACCCACAGCCAGTCTCCATCTGCATCAAGTTTTGCCACGAAAACATCCTCATTTCCTTCGCATGTTAGTGTGGTAGCTCCAAAAGTCGCTGTTACGGAAAATCTTCCGATCACATACAAATTACCATTTGCATCTACGCTTATACTGTTGCCGTTATCAAAACCACTTCCGCCGGCCTGTTTTGCCCACTGCCAGTTTCCGTCTGTATCAATTTTTGCCACGTAAATATCGTAATCTACGCTGCTTGTGCTTGTTAGTGTGGTAGCTCCAAAAGTTGCTGTTCCAGTAAAGTATCCGGTGACATACGAATTACCATCTGCATCTACTCTTATACCATAGCCGCTATCAGCACTACTTCCGCCAGCCTGTTTTGCCCACTGCCAGTTTCCGTCTGTATCAATTTTTGCCACGAAAATATCGTAACCTCCGCTGCTTGTTAGTGTGGTAGCTCCAAAAGTCGCTGTTTCTTTAAATTGTCCGATCACATACGAATTACCATCTGCATCTACGCTTATACTGGAGCCCCAATTACTTACACTTCCGCCAGCCTGTTTTACCCACAGCCAGTTTCCGTCTGCATCAAGCTTTGCCACGACAATATCGCTACCTCCGCTGCTTGTTAGTGTGAAAGCTCCAAAAGTCGCTGTTCCTGCAAATTCTCCGGTGACATACGAATTACCATCTGCATCTACGCTTATACTGGAGCCGTAATCACTTACAATTCCGCCAGCCTGTTTTGCCCACTGCCAGTTTCCGTCTGTATCAATTTTTGCCACGAAAATATCGTAACCTCCGCTGCTTGTTAGTGTGGTAGCTCCAAAAGTTGCTGTTTCTTTAAAGTATCCGATCACATACGAATTACCATCTGCATCTACGCTTATACTTTCGCTGTTATCTAAACCAGTTCCGCCAGCTCCTTTTACCCACTGCCATTGGGAATCTTGTGCTGTTAATACTGCGGATGTCATAAAAAGAACCATAATACCATAAGATCATACTCTTTTTCATTTTAGTCTCCTATATTTTTTTTGTTATCATAATTATTCTATACAGAGATAACTACATCTCGGTAGAGAAGTCAGAAAAAATACCTATCAGTGACATTAACATTAATAATGGCTCTTTAATCGACGCATAATTTAAATTTCATTTTTTGTGTTGACAATCTGAGCCGTATTTTTATTTTATAACACTAATAGAAAAAGAGAAATTCTTTTATCTTCTTTCTATTTACAACAGGGTTGTTAGTTGACTCGCCAAAGTTATATGCTAGCAACCCCTTTTCTTTTCTAAGATATTTTTTCTCTACCAAAGGTAGATCCTTTGGATTTTTTATTGAACTCTTCCAAGGTTATTGAATTTTGCCAATATAGATTAAAAACTTGTTTTAATCCCTTTGCTAAATCAATATGTTCAATAATCAAAGCTGTTAAATTTGATTTCGAATCAATTATGTTTTCCAATGTAAACATTACTATTTTTTCATCGTAAACATGCATTTTAAATGGTACTGGTAGAATATTTGAAATTCTTACATCTTCACCAGCGCTTGCAAATGCATTAATGCTGTCTAAAAAGTATTGATTTTTTAAATCATTAATTGCATAAATTACTTTAAAGTTTACTCCTCTCCTTAAAGAACTATTTTCCTCTTCATTATATGCTTTAGTAACATCTATAACTAAAGGACCTTTTACTAAAGATAACACTTCCTTAACCGCCGTTCTTTCTAATGTTTCGAACTTTTTTATAATACTATTCTTTTCTCTTATTACTTGTATATAATCTAAGGGGTTTATGTTTTCTTTTTCAGAAAGGTATAAAGGTATAAGGGTTTCAGACAATTTTGATATAAGATTTTTTTTATTTTCTAATTCTTGTTGGCAATTTTTTTTGAGGTTTTGTAAAATTCCATTAAAGGCCGTCTCGGGATTTGCAATAGAATACTTTTTTACGCCACCCAATATTTCAACACATAATCCCTTTATAACCAACTTATGTAGTATCTCGTAAGTTTTTGAACGAGATATTCCAGAAAGTTTTGAAATTTCTGAAGCTGTGAAACTCTTTCTTAAAAGTAGATTAAGATAAATTACAGCTTCGGATTTTGTTAATCCAATTTCAATTAAAGTAGAAATAGAAAAATTCTCATTCATAAAATGCTAAGCCTTTCTTTTCTTCACCATACCTAATAATTTTGTTGTCTTTATTAGGAGACAATGGATGTTTCACAAAATCTGCTTGTCAAGAGAAAATATTTTTTCCTCAAAATATAAAAAATTCCTGTTTAAATAACTAAAGTTGTATTGCAAATTTTTTTATAAAATTTTAATGCATATTAAAATTGTAAGTGTATCTGAGAAAATCCCATAAAACTTGACACTGCAAAGGTGCATTGGAAGTTTGCAGTTCCTAATTATAAGGAGTAAGAGATGTACGCAATAATAGATTTCAAAGGACAGCAGCACAAAGTTCAAAAAGATGATGTCCTTCATGTGGCATATCTTGAAGACAAAGAGATCGGCTCTGAAATCGAGATCGATTCCCTTCTACTTCTCGATGATGACAAAAAAATGCACATTGGTAAACCTTCTGTAAAAGGCGCCAAAGTAGTCGCTGAAGTTCTTGGTCATGGAAGAGGAAAAAAGATCACTGTTTTCAAGAAAAAGAAACGTAAAAGTTACAGCCGAAAACAGGGACATCGTCAGAATTTTACTGAAATAAAAATTAAAGATATCATTAAAAATTAAAGGGTTTTTATTATGGCACATAAAAAAGGTGTAGGCAGTACTCAAAACGGAAGAGACAGCAATCCGAAATATCTCGGTGTGAAGAAATATGCCGGCGAATTTGTCGAAAAAGGCAATATCATCGTTCGTCAAAGAGGCACAAAAATCCACCCCGGAAATAATGTTGGTCTCGGTAATGATTATACAATATTTGCGCTCATTGATGGTTTTGTGAAATTCGAGCCCTATCGATTCACAGGTTTTCGCACTATAAGAAAACGAACCCGCCAGGTGAGTGTGTACGAAAAATCCAACTAAATTTTTCAGAATTATACAAAAATTACATCGGCAGTCGAAAATATTTGACTGCCTTTTTTTTATCTCTATGAATAATCCAAATTCTTAAGGAGAAAATGTGTCATTTGTCCATCTTCACAACCACACTCAGTACAGTCTTTTAGACGGTGCAAGCCGAATCACCGACCTTATGAAGCTGGCTTCCGAGTGGCAGATGCCTGCACTCGCCATGACTGACCACGGTAATATGTTTGGTGCGATCGATTTTTATAAAACCGCAAAAGCTCATCACGTCAAACCTATTATCGGAATGGAAGGATACATCATAAACGGCAGCATTTTATCCGAAAAGGATAAGCAACAGCACCGTTATCATATTACCTTACTTGCGAAAGATCTGACCGGCTATCACAATCTCATGAAACTTTCCAGTATTGCCTTCATACAGGGACATTACTACAGACCGAGAATCGATAAAAAACTTCTTACAAAATATTCTGATGGACTCATCGGTCTCAGCGGCTGCATGCAGGGTGAAGTATCCCAGATGATCCTTCAAAATAAATATGATAAAGCGGTTACGGCTGTTGAAAAATACCAGAAGATATTCGGAAAAGAAAATTTTTACCTTGAGGTTATGCGGCTTGGGCTTGATAAAGAAGAAGACCTGATCAAAAAACTAAAGAAGTTGTCCAAAGAAACCGGCGCTCCGCTGGTGGCAACAAATGATTGTCATTTCATAAAGCAAGTCGATTCCAAAGCCCAGGATGTTCTGCTCTGCATTCAAACAGGAAAAATCCTGGAAGATGACAATCGAATGAAGTTCACCACTGATCAGATATATTTCCGAAGTCCAAATGAAATGAAGAATCTTTTCAGTGATATTCCCGAAGCAATTGAAAACACGCTGAAAGTCGCAGATAAATGCAATCTCGAGCTTGATTACGAGGGCTTTCTTTTTCCAAGCTTCACTATTCCCGAAGGATATACTGACGAATATGAATTTTTGAGAAAGCTCGTATACGAAGGAGTTGAAAAAAAATATGATGAACTGACAGATGAAATAAAAGATCGTATCGAGCATGAGCTTGGCGTCATAAAAGATATGGGATTCGGAAGCTATTTTCTCATAGTGTGGGATATTATCAAGGAAGCACGGAAAATGCAGGTCACGGTCGGTCCGGGAAGAGGTTCCGCAGCAGGAAGCATCGTCGCATACCTCATTGATATCACCAAGATCGATCCTATCAGATACAATCTTTTCTTTGAACGATTTCTCAATCCAGCACGTGTGAGCATGCCGGATATTGATACGGATTTTTCTAATGAAACACGCCCAAAAGTGCTCAAATATATCGTGGACAAATATGGTCAAGAAAATGTAAGCCAGATCGGTACACTTGGAAGTCTCGGAGCAAAAATGGTTATCCGTGATGTCGGCAGAGCTATGAGTATTCCTCTTTATGAAGTTGATGCAATTGCAAAAATGATCCCGGGTGGTCCCGATGTACATCTCGAAAGTTCTTATGACCAGAATGAAAAGTTACGTGAACTTATCAATAGCAGAGATGAATATAAAGAATTATGGGAATATTCTAAAACTCTCGAAGGATTACCCAGACATCTTGGAGTGCACGCCGCCGGAGTGGTGATCGCGCCGGACAATCTCACCAATCATATTCCTCTTGCGATAAGCCCTAAAGACAAGACCATCATTACTCAGTATGATGGGAAATGTCTTGAAAAACTGGGTTTACTGAAAATTGACTGTCTCGGGCTGAAAAACCTTACCATTATAGAAAGAGCATTGCAACTCATTAAAAAGCATCACGGCATTGAACTCAACATCGACGAGATCAACCTGCATGATACCGAAACCTACAAACTCTTTCATACCGCAGAAACCGACGGAGTTTTCCAGTTTGAAAGTTCGGGAATGAGGGGAATACTCAAACGCATCAAACCAAATTCTATCGAAGATCTTGCTATCTGCAATGCCTTATACCGTCCCGGCACACTCGATAGCGGCATGCACGAAGTCTATATCCGCAGAAAAAATAATGAGGAAAAGGTTGATTATCTGGATCCAATGCTTGAGGATATTTTACGATCAACGTATGGAGTGATCGTGTTTCAGGAACAGGTCATCCAAATCGTGCATGTCTTAGCAGGATTTTCTTTGAGTGAAGCCGATATCCTTCGAAAAGCAATGGGCAAAAAAGACAAATCACTCATGGATAAATACCGCCCTGTTTTCATCGAAGGGGCAGTAAAAAACGGCATATCCCGGGAAAAAGCTATCCAGATATTTGAGCGCATTGAGACGTTTGGAAGGTATGGATTCAACAAATCGCACAGTGTTGCATACAGCATCATTGCGTACCAGACCGCTTACTTGAAAACCCATTACACCGCAGAATTTATGGCTGCTTTGATGACTGTGGAAAATGATGCTGCAAAAATTGCCCGGGTCATCGAAGTATGCAATAAGATGAACATAGATGTACTTCATCCGAATGTAAATTTCAGTGACTACAATTTCACGGTCAGAGATGGAAAAATTATTTTCGGACTCAAGGCGATCAAAAGTCTCGGAGAGAACTCAATCCGGGCGATAATCGAAACTCGAAAAGATTATCCTTTTTTTAAAAATATTTTCGAGTTATGCGAAAAAGTAGATGCAAATCAGCTCAATAAAACTGCACTGGAAAGTCTTATCGGAGCAGGAGCACTGGATGACCTTGAGGGTACAAGAGCTCAGCTTTATGCCGCAGTTGAAACCGCACTTGAATTCGGCTCCCAAAAACTGCGAGAACGACAGAAAGGGCAATCTTCTCTTTTTGCATCCATTCAGGCAAAAGACCAGGATCTATACCCTCCCCTTCCGGATAAAAAGGATTGGGAATTCGGCAGACGTCTCGATCTCGAAAAAGATCTTCTCGGTTTTTATATTTCCGGACATCCCCTCACCTCATACGAGAAAGACATTCAAACCCTTACAAATCTCAATACCCTTCAGTACAAAAAACTTGTAAAAAGTGGCAAGCGTGACGAACTGCGCAGTCAAGAGATCAGAATGATCGGCATTGTGGACGAAATAAAATTGATCAAAGATAAAAAGAAAAGAACTATGGCTTTTGTCTCCTGTGAAGACTTGCACGACAAATTTGAAATTGTTCTTTTCTCAAATGAATATACCAAATTCGGTGACCTTATAAATGAAAAAGATATTATTTATGTCATCGGAAAACTATCTTCAAAGATCCGAGAAAACCAGGATCGGCTCTCTGTCGTTGCAGATCAGATCATTCTCGAAGAAAATTGGCAAAAAGAGATTTCCGGCAACATCTCCTTTGAGATAGATGAAACTCAATACTCGGAAAAGGATCTGGATCATTTTGTGAAAGAGCAGATACTCACTCATCCGGGAAATTTCAAGGTTGTGTTCAATGTGCGCACAAAACTTTTCGGTACCCTCAAGATAGAATCGCAGCGGTATAAAATATATCCACATAAAAATCTTTACAGATATTTGCAGAATAACGGACACTTTATAGAAAATATGAAGGTAGAGTTCAATGAAAAATAAATTATTATTTATGCTCATTTTTGTTTTCATTCCAATTTTTCTTTCTGCAAAGTTGAATGTGTATTTTGACTGCAACCGGTTTCCTGCAGAAAATGAGAATACAACCTTTGAGATAACTTACAAAGTTTTTGATTCAGATCTTGATTTTACTGCACAGGATAATATCCTCTTAGCACAATTGCATGTAAATTTCAATATCTATAATGCTAATGGACAGGAACTATATAACAAAGACTTTATAAGGCAGATCAAAGTTGACCTGGACAAAACATCCATTTATCAAGATGAGTTTTTCATTGATAAAATGAAAGCAACTGTTACACCGGGTTTATATAAGTTCTCAATTGACATCCAGGATCGGGTAAACGGAGATAGCATAACCTGGGAAAAAACATTTTATACTCTCGATTGCGCACATATGAATCTTAGTGATATTGAGATAAGCTCTTTTCATCACAGCGATTCAACAGCAGAATTTCAGGATTTCAAACGAAATAATGTGCTATTCCTTGTAAATCCCAATCATCTTTTCGATCCTGCAAAGGATGATGGCTTTACATATTATTTTGAGGTTTTTCAAAATGTCTCAACTTTAGAGAATCCGCTGGAAGGCAAATGGATCTTAACCATTCAGGGCAAAGATCAGAACTCCGTATATAATGAAGAAAAGGACTTTTCATCAACCTTTACGATAAAACCATTCTGGAAATGGATACCTGTCTCCCAATGGGAACCCGGCACTTATGGTCTGTCCTTGAATCTTTACTCAAATGATAATCCTGATGAACCAATTGCGTCGCGTGAAGAATTAATTTTCATTCAAGAGAGCCAACAAACTATTTCACGGGTTGAAATTGAAAAAGAGTATCGTTATGCTAAATATTTTCTGACGAACTATGAAGAAAATGTTTATAAGAATCTGGATGATGAAGGATGTGCTGAATTTCTGAAGCGCTTTTGGGAACAAAATGATCCAAATCCCAAGACAGAACAGAATGAATATAAAGAAGAGATCATTCGTCGTGTAAATTATGCGAATAGAAATTTTTCTCATTATGGCGATGGCTGGAAATCTGATAGAGGCAGGATCTACATACGCCAGGGAAAGCCCGAAGAAGTTATAGATAAAAGTTATGAATTCGATGCAAAACCCTACATCATCTGGAAATATTATATCGGTGGAAAACGTATCTATATATTTGTGGATTTCACCAAAATGGGAAATTACAAACTTGTTTATGTCGAAAATGATGATTTCGAGTTTTCTGTTCCGGACTGGGAAGATTATTTGGGACCTTATTTCGACAAAAATGAACTTCAGTAATCAGTAATCCTCTCCGAGAAATGCATTTGTAATATGGCGCAGTGAATAGTCCTTTGAATTTTTGTTATAGTCAAGCGTAATAATGTCAAACCGGACGGGCATTTCGATGTCTTTTTTTGCAAGGTAATGGTAGGCGGTTTTAATGATCTTTTGTCTTTTGTTCTCTGTGACTGCCTCCAATGCTTCTCCAAATGAGTGTGATCTCCGTGCTTTGACTTCTACAAAAATGAGCTCTCCACCCCTGCTGCAGATAATATCTATTTCACCATACGGCGAGTGATAATTTCGCTCGATTATTGTATAGCCCTTACTCGAAAGTAACTGAGTCGCAGTATCTTCGCCAAAGGTTGCAAAAGTTTTGTTCATGTATCAATAATGCGAAAAAAATATTTTTATGTAAATAAATTATGAAAAACTATATCGAAGTTGCGTTGCCGATTAACATTGAGGAAACATTTACCTATTCTTATCCGAAGAGTGTGACACCTCAAATCGGGCAGAGGGTAATTGTGAATTTTAATTACAGAATTCAGACAGGAATCATCGTTGGACTCCCCGAGAAACCTGCATGCGATGAAGCTAAGATAAAGGAAATCCATGAAATTATCGACGAGAAACCTCTTATCAATAAAGAGCTTTTCACTTTTGCGCAATGGATTTCAAGGTATTACCATTGCCCCATCGGACTTGTCTTTAAAGCAATGCTGCCTGCAGGTATAAACGTCAATACAATTGAGAAAATTGTGCTGAAGAAAACCGAAACCAAAGACAAAGACTTCCTGAAAATCATCAAATATATAGAAAAGAACGGTAATTCCTGCACAATTGAAGATTTGAACCACTTAAAAATTTCACCTTTATATAAAAATCTTCTTGAAATGGAAGAACGGGAACTTGTCGAGATCGAGCGTCAATATAAGAGAAAAATTCAGAAAAAAGTCGTAAACTGCATCAGGCTGATCTCAGATTCTTCTGATGAATTACTCAGCCCCAAGCAGCAGGAACTTCTACATTTCCTCCAAAATCAACCAGAACTGATCTTCATGGCTGACATTTCAAAAAAATTCTCATACAGCATAATCAATAAATTAAAAGAGAAAAATTTTATTGATATCTATAAGCAAGAAATTCATCCAGATATTTTTTCAGATATCGTACAGCACGAACCTCTTACCTTCGAACTTACAGAAGAACAAACTGAGGTTTTGGGAAAAATAGAAGCCGATCTTGATGAACAGAACTTTCATGCATTCCTCCTTCATGGGGTAACTTCAAGTGGAAAAACCGAAGTCTACATCCGTGCAATGAAAAACGCTCTTTCTCACGGGAAAACTGCAATAATCCTTATTCCGGAAATTTCCTTAACTCCACAAACAGTTGAGAGATTTTATTCCCACTTTGGAGATATTATCGCAGTTCTTCACAGCAAGCTCAGTGACAGAGAGCGGTTGCATTACTGGAACCTCCTGAAGAAGGGTGAAAAAAAGATCGCTATCGGTCCGAGAAGTGCACTCTTTGCTCCGCTTGAAAATCTTGGACTCATTATAGTGGATGAAGAACATGAAAACACATACAAACAGCATGAGCGACCACCTCTTTATAATGCGCGTGATATGGCAGTTCTGCGCGGAAAAATGAATAACGCAGTTGTGCTTCTGGGAACTGCAACTCCTTACATTGAATCCTACTATAATACTCAAAATAAAAAATATTCTCTTCTTACAATGAGCAAAAGAGTGAAAAATCAAATACTGCCCAAACTCACAGTAGTCGATATGCGGCAGGAGGAAGATCATACAGAGATTTTTTCTAAACTTCTAAGAGACAAGATCGAGGACCGGCTCAATAAAAAAGAACAGATACTCCTCTTTCAAAATCGCAGAGGATATGCCTCTTATGTGCAGTGCGCAAAATGCGGTCATGTACTTCAATGCAAGGATTGCAATATCAGCATGACTTATCATTCCCGAAATAAAAAAATGAAGTGTCATTACTGCGGATACGAGCGCTCCATGCCGCGCAAGTGCCCTGAGTGTGGCGGGTACATTTTTAATTTTGGTTCACCTGGTACTGAGAAAATCGAACAGAATCTTCAATTCCTTTTCCCGACTGCAAGAATTGTTCGAATGGACACAGATACCACCACAAAAAAGAATAGTTTTCAAAATGTATTCGACCAAGTCCGTAATGGCTACATAGATATTCTACTCGGCACTCAAATGATTATTAAGGGGCTTGATTTCCCGAACATAACTTTAGTTGGCATAGTTTCCGCAGACGTAAATCTCAATTTACCTGACTTCAGAGCATCGGAGCGAAATTTTCAGCATATTATCCAGGTCGCCGGGCGCGCTGGACGCAGTGAAAAAGAAGGCGAGGTGATCGTTCAAACCTTTAATCCGAAACATTACAGCATTCAATATGCTCAAAAACAGAATTTTTTAGGATTCTACGAACATGAACTTCACCTCAGGCAGGAGCTTCATTATCCCCCATTCACCAAACTTGCACGCATACTGTTTCTACTCAATAATGAAGAGCGACTTCGTTCTTATATGGATGGGATCAGACATAAGATCGCTCAGTATCCTCAAAAAAATAAACTTATAATTCTCAGCCCGACACCTGCTCCTATAAGCAAGATCAGGAAACAATATCGTTATCACATATTGATAAAAGCTGAACATCAACCAAATATCAATCGCTTTATTGAATGGTTCCACAGCAATGTAAAAATTCCAAACTACATAAAAATGCAGATTGACATTGACCCCATTTCGCTTTTATAAAGGAAGTTAAATGCGATTTGAAGCTGGAAAATTTGACAAGAAATTGCAACTTTTACACTTTACAATAAGTTCATCCCGATCTTTCGGGACAGGAAATTGATCCTAGGAGGATTGTTGATATTAGATAAATATTTTGATAGTAGAAGAGAGCTTATCAATAGAGCCCTTTCGAAATATCTCGATTCTGACAGCACAAAACCTGAGATAATTCATCGAGCAATGAGATATTCGGTGCTTGCTGGAGGAAAGCGTCTTCGTCCCACATTGATGCTGGCAACCTATGAAATGCTTGCAAACAGACGTGATAAAAGAGCTGTTCAACCGGTACTTCCTGTCGCCTGTGCAATCGAAATGCTGCATACAGCTTCTTTGATACATGATGACCTGCCCTTTATCGATAACGCAGATGAAAGACGTGGAAAGCCAAGCTGTCATAAGAAATTTGGTAATGCCATAGCGATCCTTGCCGGTGATGCGCTCATGACAAAGGCATTCGAGACAGTTCTCAAAATTCGAAACAGTAAAAAAGCGATCCAATGCCTTGAAGAACTCATCGAAGCCGCATCCACAAGAGGTATGATAGGCGGACAGGTGGTTGATATTACTTCCTCGCAAAAAAGAGTTAAACTGCATATTTTGAGAGATATTCATCTCAAAAAGACAGGCGCTCTTCTCCGTTCCGCAGAGCGTTGTGCATGTATTTTGGCAGGTGCCACAGAGCAGATCACCAATGCATTGAGTGACTTTGCACTGAATATCGGTCTTGCATATCAGGTTATAGATGATATTCTTGATGAGGTTGGAGCAGATGAACTGCTTGACAGGGAAGCTGGCGAAGATCAGCGCAATGAAAAGGTCACCTATCCTACCCTTCTTGGCATTGAAGAATCAAAGCGACAAGCTCAAAAACTCATTCAAGACGCACAAAATATCATCAAATATATACCGAACAATCAAGTTCTCATGGAAATTGTAGAACGTATTAATGACAGAATCCCCTAGTGATACAAACCTTTTTTGCATATATTCGTATCCTCAGACCGCTGAATTTTCTCTTTGTATTCATCGCAGTTCTATTTGGTGCCTACTACAAAGTGACAGCATACCCGATTTTCTATCCTCTGCTTGCCGGCTTTGCTGCTGCGTTTATTTCAGGCGGAGGTTACATTATCAATGATTTCTACGACTATTCTATAGATATGATCAACCGAAAAGAAAGAGTTTTGCCTTCGGGCCTGATCACTCCCGTAAAAGCAAAATATTATGGTGCCTGTTTCTTTATTTTAGGAATAATTATTAGTATATTTTTGCACAATATCTGGATGATCGCAATTGCTGTACTTAATTCAATACTACTATTTATTTATGCAATGAAAAGTAAAAGAATACATTTCTGGGGAAATCTTCTTGTCGCTTTCGCTACCGCATCAACTTTCATCTTTGGCAGCTTTATTACAAATAATCTAAGAAATGCCTTGTTTGTAGCAATCTGTGCATTTTTCTATACTATGATAAGAGAACTCGTTAAGGATATCGAAGACAAAAATGGCGACAGTTCTGTTGGTGCGAAAACCCTTCCAATTTTGTGGGGTGACAAAAAAACACTTCTGCTCTCAATGCTTTTCTGGATAGGATTTACGGCAACAATTATTTGGGGTTATCCAGAATTTTACTCGTCAGCATTCTTTATTTTACTAATGATCGGCATCGTATTTTTGATTCTGGTTGATTTGATAATTCTTATAATAAAGCCAATAACAAAAACAGCAAAATATTCAGAAAGTTTTATGAAAGTACACATGCTTGTATTTTTAGTTATTTTATGGGTGGCGCAATGAAAAATAACATTTTACAATTTTTATATTCAATTAAAAATGAGAAAAAAGCCGGTTTCTTCTGTCTTATTGATCCCGATAAGCAAGAGCCGGAGGAATCGGCAAAACTTGCTGAAAAATGCCAGCACAATGGTGTTGATGTAATTCTGGTCGGCGGCAGCTTGATGGTTAAAGATAATTTTAACGAAACTGTGAGGGCCATAAAAAAACAAGTAACAATGCCAGTGCTTGTTTTCCCTGGTATATTCAATTTTGTTTCCCCTTATGCCGATGCGATCCTCTTCCTCAGCATGATGAGCAGCAGAAATCCTCAATTGCTTATAGGCGAACAAGTTCGAACAGCTCCACTCATTAAAAAATATGACGTTGAAGCAATCCCGACAGGTTACTTCTTGATAGAATCCGGTTCCCTCACCTCCGTACAGTTTATGAGCAACAGTCTGCCAATTCCAAGAACTAAATATGATATTGCTGTTTCCCACGCACTGGCTGCTCAATATCTTGGCATGAAGGTTATCTTCTTCGACGGGGGAAGCGGTGCGAAACAATCAGTACCAGCAGAAATGATTAAGAAGGTCAAAGAAAATATTTCTATTCCAATGATCGTTGGTGGTGGCATACGGACTCCAGAAGAAGCCAGAGAAAAAGTATCCGCAGGTGCAGATTTTATCGTGATCGGTACTGCTATTGAAAAAAACAACCAAAACAATCTTATAAAAGAATTCGCAGATGCAATTCATACATAGCTGATATGATAGATATTCACACACATGTACTTCCGGGAATAGATGATGGGGCACAGAATATATTCGAGAGCTTCGAAATATTACAAGCCCTTGCCGATCAGGGAGTAACAGAACTTATCGCAACACCGCATATCATTTCCGGTGTCTATGAAAATACTCGCAGTATAATTGACAGAAAACTTATTGAAGTGCAAAATCTTATTGAGGAGCGGCAGCTTAGTATTAAAATCCATCCCGGCGCAGAACTCTATTGTGAACCTGATTTGGTCAGTAAAGTCAAACGGGAAAACCTTATCCTTGCGCAGAGTAATTATATTCTGATTGAAACTGACCTGCAACGTTTTCCAGACAATTTTGAGGAGATCCTTTTTAACTTTCAGCAAGAAGGATTCCGTCCAATTATAGCACATGCAGAGAGATTTTTCCCCTTCATGAACAATATCGATTATCTGCTCACTATCGTAAATAGAGAAATATATGTCCAGATGAATAGCGGAAGTATTCTGGGAGTGTTTGGCAATGCCGTGAAAGACCTTGCATTAAAAATGCTTAATCTCGGATGTGTTCACGTTATTGCATCGGATGTTCACGGTCTAAAAAAACGGCCAATACTTATGAAAGATGCCTACGATTTTGTCGCCTTACAACACTCTAAAGAAATTGCAGAAATCCTTTTTTATGAAAATCCCAAACGGATATTGAATAATGAATCCCTCATTCATAACTTCGAAGGATATTTTGATGAGAGAAAAAAACCCGGATCACTGAAAAATAAACTTAAGTCTATCTTTAAAATCTGATCCGGGCACTATTCTATTATAAATATAAATTTATCGAAGTAATATCATCCTTTTTACTATTTCTTTATCACTACTATTAAACTTATAGAAATACATTCCATTCACAACACTTTTGCCGTATGTATCTTTCCCGTTCCAAGAAACATCGTATAAGCCCTTGGCTTTGAATTCATCGACCAAATCTGCAACAAGCTCACCTCTAATATTATATATCTTAAGAGAGACGAAGCTAGGCAATGGAATTGAATATTGAATTTTTGTGTTATATGCAAACGGATTGGGGTTATTTTGTCGAAGTATCAAATCCGGTTCTTGAGGATTGTTGACTCCAAAATTATTTGTAATAACTGATGCCGCAATATTATGAATAGTATCATTTTCATTCCATCTCATATTTCTAAAAAAGACAGTTGTCGAATCATAATTATTAAATCCATCTTTAGGATAAAATCTAATTGTTGCCATCACACCGTATTCCTCATATGGCAAAGCTCCGGATCCTACGAGTTTAAATTCACCTCCCTCAACATCTGTCCATATAAAAAAACCATCCAAATAATCAGACCAATAAACGTCAGATAACATTAAACACTCGGTATCAAAATGAATCATACCTTCGAAAGAATAAATATTTTCTGCATTTGTGATTATTATTGGCACATCAATGGGATCGCCGGTATATACTTGATCTTCCATCGTTATATCACCATTAGCAATGTAGGATGCCCCCGGCTGATAGGGTAAAGTGTCTATAATTCCAACCCCATACTGCAAGACCAGCGTTGCATCTAAAGCAGAAACTGTTGAATCAAGACTCACATCAGCAACTGATAGCTGAAGATCATCCAGGAATATATAACCAGCGAGATATTTCAGTATCATCGAGGCATCATAGGCTTGTACCAATCCATTGAAATCTACATCTCCATAAATTGGAGTGACGACATTATTACCCCCCGAATGTAAATCAACGGGAAGAATCCCTGTATCGAAGATGGCGTTTATAAGAGTTATTGGGATAAAACCAGCTGCAGTATCAGGTATAATAAACTTCATCCGTATGAGAACATCTTCACCCGATATTGGTTCTGAACCAGCCATCCATAGAGTATTCAGACTATCTGATTCATTAGATTCATAGAGCCAACCAGCATCACCTATCAGGCAGGAATCAGCAACCAATTCAACAAATTCCAGTGATCCTAAATATCCACCGACTTGAATTTCTGCTGATGTAAAAGTTGAATCTTGCGGAAATTGAACATTCATAGGAACTAATACTGTATCACCGGGTAATGCATGTATTGTTGGGATTGCAAGATGGATTTGTCCTACCGGGGAATATGGTTCAGTAATAATAATAAACTGATTAGGTGTTATATTCGTGAGTACTTGCTCAATACCACTAGGCCAGTTTATTATTAATGAATCAATCGTCGTATTGTCAGCAAGACCAAACATTGCATTCATACTGTTCTGACTGCTGTAACCACTCAAAGACGAAATCTCCCTCATTTGCCACACTGGATTTCCAGCCAACGTAGTTTTCACTCTTACTTTTGTGCCAATAGCTGATTTATTTGAAAGTGTACCAACACACTTAATATTGATCCAGTTATTATCATTTCCATTGTTACTATATAAGAAGTTATTATCGTCCCAAAAATTACTTACGAATATGTCTAAATCACCATCATTATCATAGTCACCCCACACACAACCAACAGAAACACCACCATTATTAGTAATGGTTTCATCAGTAATTTTTGTAAAAGTGCCATCGCAGTTATTTTTATATAAGAAGTTATTTCCACCATCATTAGAAACAAACAGATCGAGATATCCATCATTATCATAGTCTCCCCAGCTGGTTCCACGAGAATTTCCGCCATCATTTACTATGTCTCCATTAATAATCTTGGTGAATGTGCCATCTCCATTATTAGAATAAAGAAAATTATCTTGTAATCTGTTCGAAACGAAGAGATCTAAATCTCCATCATTATCATAATCTCCCCAGCTTCCTCCACCTCTTGAATCTCCCCCATCATTTACAACGGGTCCTTCCGTGATTTTTGCAAAAGTCTCATCTCCATTATTACAGTACAAATAGTTGTTTTGATTTTCTGCATTTGTTACAAACAAGTCAATGTGTCCGTCATTATTAAAATCAGCCCAGCTACAACCTTTTGATTTACCTGCATCATTTACAATATCTCCAACGGTTATACGTGTAAAGACATTGTAATTCATTCCATCGGATTCATAACATCCCATATCAATAATTGCTATTCCATCACCGTTTCCATCTACAATTCGAAGATTACCATCCAGGTCGTACTGAGGGAGATTAAGCCCGGTTGTGTCTGGAATTCCTGCATCAATGCAGGGAGAGGTTGGCAACAGTACGTAATTTGAATTTACAGTGTCATTTAATTTAGGATCAATAAAAATATTATAGAACTCATCGCATGGATCGTTGTTTGCGTTTACTTGAATGATAGTCCCAAGCCCCTGTGGCACAGAACCTGAGAAAGAGCCATAAGAATTTTCATAACAATTACAATATTCGACTGTCGCTTGTGATTGAGAATGAAACACAAATCCTGAACCAGTATTATTTGATACTATACAATCTATAATATTTGGACTTGATGTATCCCATATGCCAATTGTTGCCCAGCTATAGGAAATATTATTAACAAGCGTACAATTAATTATTAGCGGATCGGACGACCAACAATCTATTGCAGAACTTCCGCCATTAGAAATATTATCGCTAAAAAGACAATTATCAATTAATCCCTTGGAATGATTCAGAAAGATTCCACCGCCATTATCATTTGCAATATTGTCATTAAATATACAATTAGAAATTTTCATTGATGAATTATTATAACAGGCGACACCACCGCCATCATCTGTAGCTATATTACCCGAAATGATCAAATGATCAATAACAGGTTTACTTGTATTTTTACATTTAATACCACCGCCATATTCAGCGTATCCATTTGTAATTGTGAAACCCTTGAGTATTGCCGATGATGTTTCACCATTTTCAAAAGTTACTACAACGCCATTGTGATTGCCATTAATAACCGTGTCGTTAATATAATCTTTATTTCCTGTTGTGAGATATAAAGATGCAACAACGATGTTCTTCCCATTGAAATTAATATTTTCATAATAAGTATCTGGATGTACTAAAATCGTATCCCCATTACTAGCAACATTGATCGCTTCTTGAATTGATAAAAATTGAGCGCCACCATTAGCGTTAACATTAATTAAATCAGCTTGTAATAGATAGAAGTTTGCTATTATAAAAAGAAATAAAATACCTGTTATTATCTTACTTTTCATATCGCACCTCCACGGTTGACTCTTTGAAAATTCTCTTTATAATTTTGTCAATAATTTAATTATTTGATTTCAAAACCTCTGTAAGTTTTATCCCAATTGAAGAAAGTGAGATTGCTCCAATTGAAAATATTATAATTGTTGTCAGGATATGAACGGTTGCAACGGCAGCCCCGGTTAAGTTATTATTTACCCCAAGTGCAAAAGAAAAAATCACAACCCACATGAATTCATTTGAACCAATCTGTGCTGGTGGTGTTGGCAGGATATAAGTAAGATTCATAAGCGTATAGCCAAAAATAATTTTTATAAATCCAATATCTTGCAACCCCAAACTTTTAAAAATCATATACACAAAAAAACCTTCCGACAAAACAGCAAGAATTGTTAAAACATAAATCAGTATTGTATCCTTTACTCGTCCTTTTAGTATCCCCATCCCATCAATGAAGCTGACAAAAAATTCTTCGAGTTTAAGTTTGAATTTATTGGGAAGGAAAAAAGATAATTTCATCAAAATCTTGTGCATATTCTCTGGACTCTTCATGGAAAAAAAAAGGATAAAAAGAAAAATCACATACAATGCCAGGATAGCGACAATTACCCAAGTGAGTGTCCTTCCAACAGGAATTGATAGAATTGGAATTAGTATAATAATTACAATAATTGGAAATAAATCAGTAAGTTTATCAATGAATATTGAAGGAAGGGATTTTGAAATTTTTACACCCTCATTTTTCTTGAGAAAAAAGCTTTTTGCAACCTCACCTGCCCTGATAGGAATAATATAATTAATTAACATTCCCGCCATAAAATAGGAGAAAGATTCAAGGATTTTCATAGTAAAGATCGGTTTCAATATAAGTCGCCATCTATAAGAACGAATGAAATATGCGAAAATATAAAAAAAAGTAAATATGACAAGATGAAAAATATTCAATCGGCTAAGATATGACCATATCTCATTTATATCAACCAGAAGAAACCAGAAACCGAGAAAGGCAATTCCAATGATTATACCAATTATAATATTCAATTTATTTTTCATCAACTACTCCAAACACCCAAACAACATGTGCTTTTCGTCGCTTTCTGTAAAATTGCTCAAATACAGGAATCCACATCACAAATAAAAGTGGGGCTAATTTTGATAAAATCGGAATCTTCATTTTTGATGATTTTTGTCCTGTTTCAAGAGGATCAGATTTCCAGGGAGGTGCATCTGCATAACCGCTTTCCAATAGCTCCAATCCGTCATTTCTGACAGCACTTTCCACTTCTTCTCTTGTAAAACCTTTTCCTGAATGATCTTTATTTGAAGATAGATATAATACTCCATCCTTATATTTTTTCATTAACCTTTTTCTGATTCTTTCAACTGATTTAATCTCAAATATCTCTCCGAAACCTAATATTTCACATTCATATCGTTGATTAACATCCTGTTTTATTATACCTTCCATTTATTCTCCTGCGCTAAATTATGTACTAATCTACTAATTCCACGTTCGTATGAAAACATCGGCTTAAATCCAAATTCGGTTTCGATTTTTGAAATATCATATACCACATCTTTAACCATTGTATCCACTTTCTCCTGAGCAATAATCGGTTCTGGGCCTGTTAATTTCACACCGCTCTGATAAATCTTTTCAATTATAATGGCAATAAATCGTGCAAACCATTCTGTAATCTTTATGTCAAGAATGACTTTTTTTTGTAATTCGTTTCTTATTAATTTAACTAAATTGTTTATTGTAATTGGATCTTCGTAAGATACAATAAAACCATCGTTAGTTGGATGAAAATTTGTTCCTATTTTTTCAAGAATATTAACAAAATCTTCAATATAAATACATTGAATTCTATTTCTGCCACCCCCAACTGTATGATATGAATTATTATGAATCATTTTAATTAATCTGGTCATCATACCTTGCTGATCATTTTCACCATACACAATGGAGGGACGGAGAATTGTATATGGCAGACCATACTTTTCATTATATGAAGTAACAAGGTTTTCGCATTCAAGCTTCATTTTTCCATATAAATTATATGGCTTTCTCTCTGTATCCTCTGAAATAGGAAGTTTGTCTGTATATCCGTAAACAGCGACTGAACTACAAAATATAAATTGTGCTATTTTACTAACGGATGATTTTAACAACATCTCAGTATATTCTTGCCCAGATCGAATATACTCATTCCAACTTGTTCCCCATTTATGACGGATACTAGCAAGATGATATACAATATCAAATTGAGAAAAATCTATCTGTTTATTAATTATTTCCTCAGTCGAAATATATTGAACGTCAAAAGCTTTAAGAGTCTCAGTTTTTGAGTTAGGTCTTATAATACACGTAATCAAATGACCTTTGTTCACAAGACATTTTATTAAATGATATCCAACAAAACCGGTTCCGCCTGAAATTAAAATATTCATTGACTATTCCTTTTATAATCAAATGTGGATTCATGAATTTTTTGTAAAGTTTTCCAATCTTTTCATAATTTTTAATGATATTTTGGAATTTGTTGACACTTTAATCTTTTATTTGTGATTTCGAATGCAAATTGAATTTTTAGTTAATTGGAGTAATACATGAGAGTATATATTTTACTCGTAATTTTAATATTTTTTTCATTCGCTTTATGTGCCCAGGACATTTCCTTCACTGCCTCAGACAATCCAAATGATGATGGCGGTGCGATACTACTGGAATGGACTGTCCCGCTGTCATTTCCCGAAATGATCATCACCCGCAGTATTGATAAAGAAAATTATATTGAGATTGCGAGGGTAACTCCACTGCTGAAAACATATATTGATGATGAAAATATTGAGGATGGGCAGGAATATTTTTACATGCTCTCTGTTCCGAAGATGAACGGAGAAACGCTGCAAAGCTTCAGTGCTTCAGCAACAGCCAAGGCACAGTGGTTCAATACAGATAAAATATCTCTGCTCATTATGACTATTCTTCTTGGCAGCGCTATTCTTTATTTTATTCTTTCTGCTCGAAGAGGAAAACGGTTATACATAAGGAAAATCAGTGGACTCGATACGATAGAAGAGGCGGTCGGACGAGCCACAGAAATGGGAAAACCTCTTCTTTTTGTGCCGGGTATCTCCGATCTCGATGATATGCAGACAATTGCCGGCTTGAACATTTTGGGACATCTTGCTGAGAAAGTTGCTCAATATGATTCGACAATTTATGTTCCCGTGTGCCGCTCGATGGTGCTCTCCACTGCAAAAGAGATCGTGAAGGAATCCTACCTCCGGGCAGGAAGACCGGATGCATTCAACCCAGACTCCGTATTCTATCTTACAGATGACCAGTTCGGGTATGTGGCTGGTGTCGATGGCATTATATTGCGCGAAAAACCCGCTGCAAATTTCTATCTGGGCGCATTTTACGCCGAATCCCTTATTCTTGCAGAAACCGGTTTTGAAAGTGGGGCGATCCAGATCGCGGGCACGGCAATGCCCACGCAAATCCCATTCTTTGTTGCTGCATGTGACTATACTCTGATCGGTGAAGAACTCTTCGCTGCATCTGCGTATCTCTCAAATGAACCGAATCAGCTTGGAAGTTTGAAAGGTCAGGATGTAGGAAAAGCTATCATTATACTAACCCTCCTTGTCGGTGTGGTGCTCGAAATGTTCGGCATACATTTCCTGAAAGACTTTTTGGCAACCCACTAATACATAAAGAGGTCACATGAAAAGACAAATTCCAATGCTTATCACCTTCTTTGTTGGTGCGCTTATCATCGTTTCTGAATTTATTCCGCACAAACCCTTTGGCAACCTCTCGACCAGTCTGGGAGGATGGTTTTTGATCATTTCGGGCTTTGCCATCATTCTTGGACAGCTCAGCTTGTTCAAAGTAAATATTATAAAAATCTCCCGTAAAGCCCCCAACTGGCCCTACTTTATTATCGCGCTTGTAAGCTTTTCTATCATGGTCACTTGCGGCATCTTATGGGGAACCCAGAAGCAGCCCGGACTCATTCCAATCAGCGACAAAATGCTCAATTTCTTCGGGTACAAACCCTTTGATTACATTTTCAAATACATGTTTGAGAATCTCTCTGCAACCATGTTCTCATTGCTCGCATTCTTCATGGCTTCTGCATCCTACAGGGCATTTCGTGCTCGTAATGCCGAATCCACACTGCTCCTTGTCGCAGCAGTTTTCGTCATGCTCGGAAGGACAACGATTGGAAGCACGTTAACATGCTGGATTCCTGAATCTCTTGGTTTCCTGCATCTGCCAAATATTGCTTCTTTCATCATGAAATACCCCAATACTGCCGGTCAGCGCGCGATCATGATATGTGCAGGATTTGGTGTGATCGGCAGCTCTCTACGCATTATTCTTGGCATTGAACGTTCATATTTAGGGGGTAAATAGAATGAAAATTTTTGAAAGATTCCTTCATATTGACAGAAGAATTATTTTCGTGCTCATCTTCATCGGTGTGGCACTCCCTCTTATATGGACTTTGGGCTTCAATCTGGAAGTGACCGAAAATGTCGAGAGTGTTTACAATCTCATGGAAGAATTGGAGCCCGGCACACGCATTCTCATTTCTTTTGATTATGGACCCTCAACCAAGCCAGAGATACAACCCATGGCGATCGCTTTGATGGAGCAAGCATTCACTAACCGGATACGTATTATTGCAATAGCTCTTTGGCCTATGGGTGTGCAAATGTGCAATGAAGCATTCGAAAAGGTGAGTGCGGAATATCCGAATATTGAATACGGCATTGACTTCATTAATCTTGGTTACAAAGTAGGTGGAATGGTCACGATCAATCACATGGCTAAGGATTTTCGAAGCACTTTTCCTACCGATGGAGGTGGGAATCCTATTGATGAATTCCCAATTATGAAAGGTATCAAGAATTTTGATAAGCTTGGTTGTGTGATCTCACTTTCTGCTGGTGATCCGGGATTGAAACAGTGGGTTATGATCGCTCATGACACTTTTGGTAAACCCGTCGGCGGCGGAACAACTGCAGTACAGGCACCCATCATGCTTGCGTATGTTAATGAGCAACAGCAGCTTATTGGTTTGCTAGGCGGCCTGAAAGGGGCAGCAGAATATGAACTCCTTATCAACAAACCCGGTTTTGCGACAAAAGGAATGGATGCACAATCAGTTGCCCATCTCATTATAATTATTTTTATCCTGATCGGCAATATTGGATATTTTGCCACAAGGAAAAAAGATACAATGAAATCATAGCACTCGGAGAAATGAATGGAAATTTTAATGCATAGAATCGGGATCTGGATCGGTGTCTTTCTCACCTTCGCAATTTTCAGCTTCCTCTACAAGGATAATCCATTTTATAAAATAGCTGAGCAGATATTCATCGGAATTTCTGCCGGTTATTGGTTCATATATACGATTTACAACATACTGATACCCAATCTATTTGTGCCTGTCACTACGGATTTTGCTCATAATTTCATTCTCTTAATACCTGCGTTCCTCGGCATCCTCATGCTCTGCAGATTGATCCCCTCGATCGACTGGGTGAGCCGATACGCACTTGCAGTCGTGGTCGGAACCACTGCCGGGCTTTTCTTCAAACGCTACCTGCAATCCGATGTATTGAATCAGTTGACCGCAACAATGCTGAACCCTTTTGCTTCGAGCAATGCAGCCCAAATAATTGGTGAGCTCATTCTCATTATCGGCACAATAACAGGCATTGTTTACTTCTTCTTCAGCAAGAAACACGAAGGTGCATTCGGTACTACAGCCCGCGTGGGCATCTATTTTCTTATGGTTAGCTTCGGCGCCGCTTTTGGTTACACGGTTATGGCACGTATATCCCTTCTTATTGGAAGATTGAACTTCTTACTTGGTGATTGGCTGGGAATAATAAAACCGTAGAAAATGAGTAAAAGCGATGAAGCGTGTAAGCGTAAAAGAGAATAAATGACAATAGGGAAAGAGAAAGGTATAAAATTATGAAGATTAGATTTTTTATCTTACTTGGAATTATAAGCATGACTTTATTACTTGGCTGCGAGAGTGACTGGTATCCCATTTTTGAAGATTGGCTTTGCACAATAAATATTGATGGAACTGATCTCGAATATATAAGAAGTTCATTTGGTAATTTTCTTTTATCCCCGGATAGACAAACATTGATCGAATATACAAAGAATAAATTCTATTCAGTTAGTCTTAATGATCTATCCTCAAGAACACTCTTAGTTGATTATGGAGATGATTTGAGCGCAATATATAAACCTGCTCTGTCAAACAATAGCATTATATATTTACATCATGGCGATATATTTACTTATGATATTGCGAGTGGTAATATTAATGAAATGGATACTATTAATATTTGGGGGTTAAACATTTCTGATGATGGAACAACGATTGTTTACACCACTTTAACTGATTCTTTATCATCAATAATATTAATAAATTATGATGGAAGTGACAAAAGGGTAATCTACGAGACAGAGGACATTTATCTGTCAAAATATTATTTAGAGAGTCCGCTCTTTTTTGATAATGATCAAAAAATTTTATTTTCTATGCATGGGAATCAGTATTGTACTATATCAAATGGTATTTATTCCATTGATGTATATGGTTGTGATTTTCACTGTGTTGTTGAAAATGATTTTTCTGATTATATTACAGTTTCAACTGATAAAGATTATATAATATACATATTTGATGGACAAGTTCATAAAGATAATCTAATCGAATCAACAGATACTATTTTAGATGACACCTATAATGAGTTCTTCTTTCCATCTTTCACTCCAGATGGACAAAAGATACTCTACGCACAAGAATACTATCCGTATATCATCAGCACAGACGGAACGAGTAAATATAAACTGACGAACAAATTGATCGGATACACAAGTCCGTATTACAAAGAATCATATTTTCTTGATGATTATAAAATTTTGTTAACTCTGAAAAAACAGATTAATTGATAAATTTACCCTCACTATCTCCTTTCGCAAAGGAGAGGGAAATAAAGGGAGAGGGTTGCAAATAATTAACAACAAAATGTAATCCATTAGTTTTGGTAACAACTCAGTTTAAATTTATGTTTATTCGAGTTAATCTGTGGTTGAATAAATTTCGTGCCTTTCGTGGTTTATTACGAGCATCCAATCTTGACAGCTCAGGACCACATTCCTGAATCTATCTCAAAGTATTGAATAAAGGATATTGCATGGATAATATTGTTTCGAAAAGCGATGTAAAGACTATAGAAAATCTCTCTGAAACCAGGGCAAAGATAGTAAAGGAAATCCACAAGGTTATTGTGGGACAGGATAAAGTTATAGAGTATTTCCTTATTTCTCTTTTTGCAAACGGACACTGCCTGCTGGTCGGTGTGCCGGGTCTTGCAAAAACCCTCCTGATAAGCACTATTTCCCAAGTACTCGATCTCAACTTCAGCAGGATACAGTTCACACCCGATCTTATGCCTTCGGACATAACCGGAACAGATATTCTCACCGAAGATAAGACGACCGGCAAGCGTGCATTCCAATTTATAAAAGGACCTGTTTTCGCCAACATTGTCCTTGCAGACGAGATAAATCGTACTCCTCCCAAAACTCAATCAGCACTCCTTGAAGCTATGCAGGAAAGAAAAGTCACCGCAGGAAACCACACCTTCCCGCTTGAACCCCCATTCTTTGTGCTTGCAACTCAGAATCCCATCGAGCAGGAAGGCACCTATCCCCTCCCCGAAGCACAATTGGACAGATTCATCTTTCATATCGATATAGACTATCCTTCATATGAAGAGGAAAAACAGATCGCCGAGATCACCACAAGCAGGGAATTTGAAACCATCCAAAAAATTGTGAGTGGAGAAGAAATCACCAAGCTGCAAAAATTCATCTTTAAAATACCCCTGCCCGAACACATACTCGAAACTGCAGTAAATCTTGCACGTCTCTCCCGCCCAAAATTTGAAGATGCTCCCGACTTTGTGAAAAACTGGGTCAACTGGGGAGCGGGTCCTCGTGCTTCTCAATATCTTGTCCTCGCAGCAAAAACCCGGGCTGCGCTGAGCGGAAGAACCGTGCCGTCGATGGAAGATATCGAGTTTGTCGCTACACCGATCCTTCAACACAGAATTCTTTTAAATTTCGCAGCCGAGGCAGAAGGCATCACCTCCAAAGATGTCATTCAAAGACTGCTGGAAAGGGTGAAAAAATAGGTGCGTTAAGAAAACCTTGCAGTTTGCTATATTTTTCATGATAATATTTGAACAAGTATCTTTGCCATAAAATCCTCGCTATTATATTGATATTATTTTTATTGACATACAATTATAGAAAAATTCTTAAGATTGGTGTGAATTTACAGAAAAAAAGGGAAATGTAAAATGTTATTAGGCAAAGATGTAAGGTTATTATACTACGAGCTTCGAAGTATATTGCGATGTTATGTTGCTCAAGCAGGAGTCTGAATCATGATTTTTGAATCTGCGCCTTGGAAAGGTGAGGTGCTACAAATAGCGAATAAGCTTGAGTGTCGATATAATCAAAAGCGATGGACTAAACAGTCATATTTTTTACTGGAAAAAGAACTTTTCCTCGGATTTTTCTGTTTAAGAAAGCTCATGGAATCAAATAAGGTATCAACCGAACTACAGGAAGAAAAAATAGAATTAGCAGTTTACCCCGCTGGGGAAAAACCCATCACCTTGCTTAATCAACATAAATTCCCCGAACTATATAACTTGTACAAGGGAGATAGAGAGTTGATTAGCTATTTAAATGTGTGTAATCAGTTCATTCATAGTTCAATATTCGCTCCATTCACGCCTTCTGGTCAATCGTTAGTTGGTGTTTACATAGCTTCAGATTGGGCGAAGAAGAAAAAGTTGTATTACATAACATTAGTAAAGATCATAGAAATGTTCAGGTCTGTAGGTAACAACTACCCCGAGAGGTTCGATATCCAATATCACGACAAAAAGAAAAAGTATGTTGTCACATCATCTTAAAACGCAAAATACAAGGCCATCAACGCGGGAAAGATCAAGGAGATATGCACATGAAGAAGATAATTAATGATCCGACAAAATATGTCGCTGAAATGTTGGAGGGTCTCTGCGCTGCACATCCGGAGTACTATCAGCAGGCAGGACCTCAAGGACGCGTTATTGTCCGCCCTGAAGCGCCCATTGCAGGAAAAGTGGGCATTGTAACTGGAGGTGGCTCGGGACACTTGCCGATTTTCACAGGATATGTTGGTAAAGGTTTGTTGGATGCAGCTGCTATTGGTGACGTTTTCTGTTCGCCCACAACAGAGCAGATAGCTGAAGCCATGCGTAGAGCAAATAGTGGTTTGGGTATAGTCCGACTATACGGAAACTACGGTGGCGACGTCATGAATTTCGATATGGCAGGGGAAATGTTAGAAATGGAAGGTATCGAATCCACAACTGTTCTGCTTGCCGATGATGTTGTGAGCGCACCCCCGAACGAGAAAGAAAAGCGGCGTGGTACTGGAGGGCTTGTATATGCATTCAAAATGGCAGGAGCTAGAGCCGATGAAAATGCCACAATAGACGAGGTAACCCGAGTTGCTCAGAAAGCAGCTGATAGCTGTCGCTCAATCGGAATAGCGTTGACTCCCTGTACGATACCACAAGCCAGTAAGCCCGGATTCAAGATCAATGATGATGAAATGGAAATGGGTATGGGAATCCACGGCGAACCGGGCGTCTGGCGGGGTAAATTGAAAAAAGCTGATGAGATCGCACAAGAAATGTTCGACCTGATCGTCAAAGACATGCCGCTTGCAAGGGATGATACTGTTTCGGTCATGGTAAATAGTCTTGGTGCAACTCCAACTGAAGAATTATACATTATATACAGGTACATAAAGACGAAACTCGATGATCTAGGTGTCAGTATCGTGATGCCGCTGGTCGGTCACTACGCAACGTCAATGGAAATGGCAGGTTTGACATTAACGATCTGCCTACTTGACGAAGAACTTGAGCGGCTGCTCTTGGCTCCCTGTGAATGCGCATTCTGGAAAATCGACACATATGCATAACGGATTGACAACCGATGTCTTGAGACGGGCGATCATCAGCATGGCAAGTAAGATGGAAAGCTGTGCCGACGAATTGAACGCTCTTGATAATCAGATCGGCGATGGTGACATCGGAATAACTATGGTTACCGGGTTCAGAGCAATGCTCGAGGTTTCCGGGGAACTCCCTGACGATGTAGGTATGGCACTCATGAAATGCGCACAGGCATTTACCGGAACGCGTGCTTCCTCGTTCGCAACACTGTTTGCCACAGGCATTATGGCAGCAGCAAAGGAAGTTAAAAGCAAGAATAAAGTCGACTGGAAGCACTTGCCACAAATTCTGGAACAGAGTATCGAAAAAATGGCTCATCGTGGCAAAAGCAAACTTGGCGACAAAACAGTACTTGATGAGCTGGCTGCAATACAAAAGGCACTCGTGGGAATTGAGGATACCAATGCATTGCTGGAAGCTGCGGATCGAGCTGCAGCCAAAGCGCTGGATGAATTCAGGGGACTCCCATGCAAACAGGGAAGGGCACGTATCTACGGCAAGAAGACGATTGGAATTGACGATCCCGGCATGGTTGTCGTTCGAAAACTTGTAGAAGGTCTGAAAGAAGCACGTGGCTATAATTCGTATTGGGTTTCACTTTGCGATTTTATTTGACATTTACAGAAGCAGAGGGCAACCCATCTCCTGGTAGTCGATGAGAATTGTCCGTAATCTTACACTTTATGGGAAACGTGTTTAATCAAGAGGTGCCAGTATGTTCGATGTTATGAAAAGTTACTAGCTCCTAACTCTTATTTGACTATAAATCTAAACAAACCATAAATAGAAAAAAATTTTAAAGAGAAAAATGAAAAACAAAAAAACATTTAATGACCTTGGGCTTTCGACAAATGCGCTGGAAGCAATAAATAAAAAGGGATTTGAAGAACCAACTGCGATTCAGATCATAACTATTCCCGTCATGCTCAGAAATGACACGAATATCATCACTCAAGCCCAAACGGGCACCGGCAAAACAGCGGCATTCGGATTACCTTTGATAGATATGATCAACCTTAATTCGAATACAGTCCAGGCACTTATTCTGACTCCTACGCGGGAACTTGCCATTCAGGTAGCAGAAGAAATCAATTCGCTCAAGGGTGACAAGAATCTTATAATAGTGCCAATATATGGTGGTCAATCAATTGATCAACAGTTGCGCAGACTGAAAAAAGGTGTACATATTGTCGTGGGAACCCCGGGAAGGATCATCGATCATCTTAACAGAAAGACACTGAAGATCGGAGAAATTGATCACCTGATCCTCGATGAAGCAGATGAAATGCTCAACATGGGATTCGTCGACGATATGGAAGAGATCATGAAGCATACAAATCCCCAAAAGAGAACGCTGCTGTTTTCTGCAACGATACCACGAAGGATAAAAGACCTCGCACACAAATACATGGAAGGTTATGAGTACCTGACAGTGAAAAAGGAGCAACTGATAAGTTCTCTGACAGAGCAGATATACTTCGAAGTAAAGGCATCTGATAAATTCGAGGCATTATGCAGGATAATCGACATCGAAGACGGTTTTTACGGGCTGATCTTCTGTAGAACAAAGAGTGATGTGAATAATCTTGCAGCCCATTTAAATGATAGAGGGTATGATGCAGAAGCAATTCATGGAGATATTACACAAGCCCAAAGAGAAAAAACTCTGGAAAAATTCAAGAAACAAAAAGCCAATATCCTTGTTGCAACAGATGTGGCAGCACGTGGAATCGATGTGATTAACCTTTCTCATGTTATAAATTATTCTCTCCCCGAAGATCCGGACTCCTATGTTCATCGGATAGGACGCACAGGAAGAGCAGGGAATGAGGGCACTGCTATTACGTTTATTACTCCCAGCGAATATAAGCGCATGATGTTCATACAGCGGATGGCCAAAACTGATATTAAGAAATCAAAAGTTCCTGTCGTAAAAGATATCATTACTGCAAAAAAGAAAAAGATCGATGATGACCTGAAAATGATCCTTGAGAAAAAGGTTGATACGAAATTCTATAATTGGGCAAAGGAATTACTTGCGGATCATAATGAGACTGAAATACTGGCAGCTTTACTTCACTATTCTTTTGAAGAAGAACTCAATCCTGATTCGTATAATGAGATAAAAGAAATCGGCGCAAAGGATAGGCAGCTTGATGGGCAGGGTAAAGCACGGCTTTTTGTCGCATTGGGCAGGAAAGACAAGTTAGATGCCAGAAAACTTGTAGATCTCGTCACCAAAAAAGTTTCCATCAAGGGCAAAGATATCAGAGACGTGCAGGTTATGGACAACTTCTCTTTTATCACTGTTCCTTTTGATAAAGCAGAAAAGATCATAATGAGTTTCAAAGGGAAGCATCAAAAACCGCTGATCACTCATGCCAAGAATAAAAAAGAGAGTAAAGACAAGAGAAAAAAGTACGGAAAGCGTGGATAAATACCCGCATCCTAAATACCGTTACGTTCACACTTCCAACTGCATATTTCAAAAGAGTGAAATATTTGACACATATGGAATAGAGTTTCCTTTCTACGTTAAAATGAAAGATATATTATTCAATTCGAAAATATTCTGGTTCATCCTACCAATTCACAACAGAAGGAGACAAAGATGAAACTGAACAAAAAATCGCTCATCCCTATTTTATTTGGATTCCTGTTTATGTTTGGAACTCTTATTAATTCAGCCCTTGCATGCACAGGAATTAGACTGATCGCAACCGACAAAGGTGTTGTGTACGGGCGCACCATGGAATGGGGAAAATTTGACCTGCAATCACGTGTAACCATTATTCCTCGAGGATATGCTTTCACGGGCTTAACCCCGGATGGGGAAAATGGCAAGAAATGGAAAGCAAAATATGGTGTTGTCGGGCTCGACATGGTTGGACAGGATTATATCGCGGATGGCATAAACGAGAAAGGTCTGGCAGCCGGTCTGTTCTACCACAAAGGATTTGCCAGTTACCCAAACTATGAAAAGGACAAAGCAGACATTACCATCACAGCACTCGACGTGACAAACTATATTCTATCACTTTTTGCAACGATTGATGAAGTGCGCCAGGGCATGGAAAAAGTAAGGGTTGTGCCTGTTGTTCAAGAAGAAATAGGAATTCCCGTATTTGCACATTGGATGGTTACCGATCCAAAAGGCAACTCTATCACAATTGAATTTCACAATGGTGAAATGATAATTTTTGATAATCCTCTCGGCGTTATTACAAATGGTCCAACCTATGACTGGCATATGACTAATCTGCGGAACTATATTAATCTTTCACCGATTGCGTTTCCAGACAAAAAAATCGAGGACCTTGATTTTGCACCGATGGGTGCAGGAAGCGGCATGATCGGATTGCCTGGAGACAATACGCCGCCATCACGTTTTGTGCGTGCTGTTGCATGGACGCAAACTGCACGACCTACCCCCACCTCAGCAGAAACTGTGTATGAAGTATTCCGAATTCTCGATAACTTCAATCTACCTCTCGGCGCTGCAGAGGGCTCTGATACTTCCAGCGACTTGGAGGGTATGCGCAGTTCTACGATATGGACTACGGCATGGAACCTTTCCGAGCGGGTGCTCTATTATCACACTCAGCACAACCGTCGCGTTCGAGCCCTGTATTTGGATGAAATAGATTTTTCTAAACTCGGCAATGACTTTCTTCATCTGCCTCTTGACACCAGTAAGAAAGAAGACATCAAAGATATCACTCCTAATAATTAGGGGTTGCTTAAGTTAGTGCTTGAGAAAAAAATTGGCTTCAATGCAGGATGTCATCACCAGTAATATAATATGACTTAATATCAAAATCCTTGACATATTTTCCAAAGTAGTCTGCCTTCAAAACTACACATTAAGGAGTAAGCATGAAAAAAATTACGTATATTGTATCCCTCTTTTTTAGCATTTCATTACTATTTTTATTTGCCTGCACAAGCACCCCCTCTCAATACGATTATAAAGAAACAAAAGATCTCGTTTCCTTTGTAAACAGGGCTGTTGATCTCATTGAAAAACAAGGGGAAGAAGCATTTCCTCAGTTCAGGATAAAAGGCAGTGAATGGGTTCATGGCGATCTATACATATTTATCTGGGGGCTGGACGGAATGCGTTATGTTTACCCACCAGATATATCCGGTGAAGGGAAAAACATGCTTGACCTCAAAGACATAAATGGCAAACCTATCGGAAAATTATTCGTGAAAGCGGTCTCCGGAAAAACAGGTGAAGGATGGGTGCATTACCAGTGGCCCAAACCGAATAGTGAAATCCCAATCTGGAAAAGTACTTTTCTAAAAAAAGCAGTCGCACCTTCAGGAAAAGCATATCTTGTGGGCAGCGGCTTGTATGAAATGCCTGTCGATAAGGTATTCGTCGTTTATAATGTTGATCAGGCAGTGGCACTTCTGGAAGACAAAGGCAAAGGTGCCTTCGGTGAACTGAGAAGTACATCAGGACCCTACAGGTTTATGAATTCCTATATTTTTATTAAAGACTTGAAAGGAAACGAACTTCTCAATGCGGCTTTCCCCCACCTTGAAGGAACGAACATTATGGAACTAAAAGATGCTGACGGACAGCTTTTCGTAAAAAAAGAACTTGAAATTCTGAAAAACAGCGATCAATGCTGGAATGAGTATATGTGGCCCAAACCCGGGCAGAAAGAAGCTTCATTGAAACGTGTTTTTGTGAAAAAAGCTTTTGTGGATGGAGAGATCCTTGTCGTTGGTTGCTGCTACTATCCACCCAAATAATTCAAAAATATGAAAAAAATACTCCCGCTCATTATTGTACTTGCTGTAATCGTGGTATCCGTGATCATTCTTAAAAATGTCCTTCGTCCACAGCAAGGTATGACACCCTCAGAAAAAGCCCGATCGATCGTGCTGGGATTGGTTACAGAAAGAGTGCAGTCCGAATTGGCTCATGCCGACAAAGATTTTGCAAATGCAGCACAAAAGATTTCTTCCTATGAACTTACCAGCAATTCAGTTCGAAATATCTTGATTAGTATTCATTCCCGTCACTCTTTTATTGTGGACTGCTGCATTGTTGACACCAACGGTATTATGATCGCAGTCGAACCCGAAGAATTCAAATCATTTGAAGGATCTGATATCAGCGATCAGGCACATGTGCAAAAAATACATCAAACCCGCAGACCTGTAATGAGTAATGCTTTCATGGCTGTAGAGGGCTTCCAGGCAGTTGATATTCAATTTCCGATTTTTTCAGAAAACAACACTTTTATCGGATCACTTAGTATGTTGATACGTCCGGACTCCATGCTTGTTGATATCATCAAACCCATCATAAGAGGTATTCCCGTGAACATCTGGGTCATGCAAAATGATGGAATAATCCTCTATGATCGCAACGAAGAAGAGATCGGAAAAAATCTTTTTACTGACGAGATGTATCAACCCTATGAAAATCTACGCACGCTCGGGCAAGAGATCCTTGAAAATAATTCCGGTTATGGCTCCTACACTTTCCTTTCGAATACCATGACAGAGCCAGTCGAAAAGTTGTGTTTCTGGGAAACAGCCGGTTTGTATGATATGCAGTGGAAACTGGTGCTCACTTCTGCTTTATCCGGTGCTGAAGCCCAAAGAGGATCAAAAGAATCCGTAAAATATATCCAGAAAAATCTTAAGAATTTCGTCCAGCGAACAGACTTGCTCACAGCACTTTCAGAAAATGACGAAGAAAGTATAAAAAAATGCTTTGAAAATTTCTACACTTCATATCCATATATCTACAGTATCCAGTGGGTAGACACTTCAGCAACAAGCCGTTTTGGGATCCCACAGGAACATTCACTTATAAATTATAATTATCGTGAGACACATGACAGCATAAATGAACGATATCAAGATTTTATCAGTGTAGTAGATAATAAAGAATCTGCTGTTTTTGAAAAAAACCTTCTCGAAGGTGACAGTGCAATATTCATTTTGGAACCGGTTTCTTCAGCAGAACAATACTTTGGGATCATCTATGTAATGTTACTGAAATAATGTAATCTTCCCTAACATCAGATAATAATTAGAAAAGAGTGCTGATGACAAAAACCAATGTCCTTATAGTAGAAGATGAAATAATTGTAGCGAAAAATATTGAAGCTATGCTCAAAGGGCTGGATTATAGTGTTGTGGGTATCTGCATTTCGGGGGAAAAAGCGATCAAAGCTGTTGCTGATAAAAAACCTGATCTTATTTTGATGGACATAGTCCTTGGTGGTGATATTGACGGCATACAAACAGCAGCAGAAATTTTAAAAGAAACTGAAGTACCGATAATCTTTGCAACATCCTATTCCGATGAGGACACCCTCAAACGCGCAAAAGAAACAGCTCCATACGGATATATTATCAAACCCTTTCAGAAGAAAGAGCTTTTGGTTGGTATTGAAATAGCCCTTGAACGATATGCTCTTGAACAAAAGATCCGAGAAAATGAACAGCTGCTTCAAACCACACTCCGAAGCATTAGCGATGGTATCATCACTGCAGATAAAAAAGGCAACATACTTTATATAAATAATATCGGTGAAATTATTACAGGATGTTCATTTGATGATATAAAAGGAGAATCTCTGAAATCGGTCTTTCAGCTTACTTATAATGACACAAACAGAGACTTATGTAAACTTATTGAAAACCCCTCAAAGGTCAAAAAACTAACGAAAATACCTCCTTCTACTATTTTTGCCAAAGATGGCTCCTCAAAAATAATAGACGGAAGCATCTCGCCGATTTTGGAAATCTCCGGAAAAACGACAAGATCTGTGCTGGTTTTTAGAGATATTACAATTACACAAAGGGCACTCAAGGTTCAGAATGCTCTCTATAATATTTCAAATGCTGTTAACAAAACAGATGACATCCAGGAACTTCTTCATTCGATACAGAAGCATCTGGGTGAAATAATTGATACAACAAATTTCTATGTCGCATTATATGACAAAGCAAATGATACCATCTCTCTCCCCTATATTATTGACAAAGAAGATAAGTTCACCTCTTTCCCGGCTGGAAAGACTCTCACGGGATATGTGATCAAACACAAAAAACCATTACTGGCTAATGATGAACTCAGAGAAGAAATGACCAAAAAGGGATTGATTGAGAGTATCGGGTCACCATCTAAGATATGGCTTGGCGTTCCTTTGAGGATCGAGAAACAAGTCATAGGTGTCGTAGCTGTGCAAAGTTATGAAGATGAGAAACTCTACACTAAGGATGATCTCGAAATACTGGAATTTGTGTCCGGACAGCTTGCAATTGCTATTTCTCACAAGCGTGCAGAGGATGCTCAGCGAATAGAACGGGCGTATTTTGAACAGCTTTTCGAAAACGCACCCGAAGCGATCGTGCTCATTAATAATGAAAGTCGCATCCTCCGCTTGAACGAGGAATTTACAAAAACTTTCGGTTATACTATTGAAGAAGCTCGGAACAAAAAAATCGACGAACTTCTTACGCGTGATGAATATGAAAAAGAGGCAAAAAACACAACAGCAAAAATCGCTGAAGGTGAAACAGTCGCCCTGGAGTCGATACGCTGGCATAAAAACGGAACCCCTGTTGATGTGTCTATTCTGGGAACTCCAATTATTTCTGAAGGCGGACAACTCGCGGTCTATGGTATCTATCGTAATATTGCTGACAGGAAAATTGCTGAAGAAGCCCTTAAACAAAGAACAGAAGAGCTCAACCAGCGTGTGAAAGAACTGAACTGTCTCTATAATATCTCAGATATCGTCCAAGATCAAAAAGTTTCTATGGAAACCATCCTTGATGAAAGCCTGAATATCATAGTGCGATCATGGAAATATCCAAGGATCACTTATGTGCTGATAACATGGGGAGATAAAGAATATAAAACAAAAAATTACATAAAAACTCAATGGCACATAAGCCATAATATTATAGTATATAACAAAGTAATAGGTTCGATTGAGGTTGGTTACCTTGAGAAATGTCATGAAGATTTTACCGGACCTTTCTCAAAAGAAGAATCAAGCCTACTACATCTGATCTCAGATCAACTGGGAAGGATTGCAGAGAGAAAACTTGCAGAGGACAAATTAAAATATGCAAATAAAAAACTCGAACTTCTCGCAAGAACCGATCCACTCACCCAGCTTTCAAACCGACGTGATGTTTTGGAAAAAATCAAATACGAAAAAAGGCGCTTCGGAAGAAGTGAAAAACCCTTTGCGATAATTATATGTGATATTGACGACTTCAAATCTATCAATGACACTTATGGTCATGATGCTGGAGATGAAGTTTTGAAAACCCTTGCAAATATCATGTGTATGAATGTTAGAAAACAGGATACGGTTTCACGTTGGGGCGGTGAAGAATTCTTGCTGCTTCTTCCGCAGACTAACTTAGACGGAGCTGTTGTCCTTGCAGAAAAGGTCAGGAAAAAAGTGCGTTCTAAAGTATTTAATTTCTATGGGAAAAATATCCATATTACCCTAACCTTTGGTTTAAGTATTCATCGTCAAGGCAAGACAATCGATGAAACAATAAACGAGGCAGATCGTGCACTTTACATGGGAAAAAAACTCGGTAAAGATTGCGTGAAATGTGAAACCGATCTGGTAAAATGAGGGGGATCACAATATGATACAAAAACCGGCAAATTTAATTTATGGCGTGAGCGATAAACCGCCACTTTCAACTACATTCTTTCTCGGATTGCAGCATGTTTTTGTAATCTTCATCGCCATGATCTTTCCTGTTATGATCGTAAAACAGTTTGGTGCATCTATCGATCCTCGTACTGCAAGCGGTTTCATTAGTGTCACAATGATTTCTGGCGGTATCGTTACAATTCTGCAAGCACTCAAAAAGGGTCCTGTTGGATCAGGTTACCTGTGCCCTTCCGTGTGCGGTCCGTCCTATTTACAAGCATCATTTATGGCAATGGCGAGCGGCGGATTTCCCGTTCTCTTTGGCATGACGGGTTTTGTAGGGGTCGTAGAATCCATCTTCTCAAAATTTATGCATAAGCTGCGAGTTTTGTTCCCAGCAGAAGTAACTGGTACTATTGTAGCAATGGTCGGCATAACGATCATTCCTATTTCGATAAAAAGCTTTGTCGGCTTGAGTGATACAGATACTATTATTACATCATCGGAAGTAATTGTCGGAATTTCTGTTCTGCTCCTGATGATAGGATTAAACGTTTTCGGTAAAGGAAAACTGCGCCTGTATAGCTGTCTGATAGGTATGGTCTCAGGTTATGTACTTGCATATATATTTGGCTTATTCACAGTGGCAGATTTTCAGAAAATAATGCATTCCAGGGTCATTGATGCACCCTATCTTAAGCACATATCCTGGGCTTTTGATCCCAGATTGCTTATACCTTTTATCATAGCAGCGCTTTGTTCGGCACTGAAAACAGTTGGTGACCTTACTACCTGCCAGAAAATAAATGATGCAAATTGGAAACGCCCGGAAATGAAATCCATCTCAAAAGGCATTCTTGCCGATGGTTTGGGAGGTATTATTCCGGGAATATTCGGGGGTTTTGGCCAGTCCACTTCATCGACCAATGTTGGGCTTTCCATTGCAACAGGAGCGACCAGCAGAACTATTGCATTCAGCGCTGGAGGAATTCTCATTTTCCTCGGTTTCTTTCCAAAACTTGCGAATATATTTATCATTATGCCCAAGCCCGTAATGGGAGCAACACTTATATATGCAATAAGTTTCATGATAATCTCCGGCTTTCAAATTATCATGAGCAGGATGCTGGATTCGCGAAAGATATTTGTGGTAGGTGTGGCCCTAATCTTCGGACTTAGTGCTGATATGATTCCGATAGCTTATGTTAATATTCATTCATGGCTGAAACCGATTTTCCACTCTTCCCTATCTTTAGGTGCTGTGACTGCTGTAGTACTTAATCTTCTTATGAGAATTGGCGTAAAGAAAAAATTAAAACTAATGCTCACCGCTGGACAAAAATCATCGGATAAAATTTTTAACTTCATGCAAAAAGCGGGAGGTTCATGGGGCGCTCGTCCAAATATTATTTTCAAAGCAATAACTGTAATGAATGAGTTTATGGAAAGTACGCCCGATCTTGCTTTAGCTTCACAGGATATTGTGATGCAGGTCAGCTTTGATGAGTTCAATTTGGACGTTACCATCGAATACCGAGGGAAAAAATTGGTCTTCCCTGAAAAGAAACCATCAAAAGAGAGCTTGATGACACAAGAGAGTGCTGCAATCAAACTTGCCGGTTATCTTATCAAACAGAATGCAGATGCAACATCTTCCAAAACAGAAAAAGACAAGATCATTCTCACCATTCATTTTGAACATTAATACTTCCTTAATATGAAGAAAAAAGCCCGAAGCGTATCAAGACTATTCATCATAAGCATGCTGCTGGTTACAACCCTTTCCATTGCGATGCTCGGATATTTTCTTATTTCTCAGGAATACATACAATTCTCTCAATCAAGCCATGATATCCGGGAACAATTCATTGAAAAGAACAAACAGATCATAAAGCATGAGGTTCATAACTCAATTGAATTTATTACTCTGAATATCAACAAGTCCAAGGAAAATCTAAGAAATCAGATAAGATCCCACCTTTATCAGGGTTACGATATCGTCGAACACCTTTATTATGAAAACAGATATTCCATGCCAGAGCAGGAACTTAAAAAACTAATGCTCTCGGTATTGCGTCCTCTTAAGCACAATTCAGGTCGAGGATATTATTCTGTAACAACTGGCGAGGGAACCGCATTGCTCCTCCAATCTGACAAAAACAACAATCCCATCGAACCTGAAGAGGGTGGCAACCGACTGGAGCAGAAGGACATAAATGGTTTTTATTTTGTCCGTGAACTCATCAATAAAGCAAAGAGTCAGGGTGAAGGATTTTTAGAATATTACCGTCCGATCCCAAACGATCCTTCAAGAAAACCTTATCTGAAACTTACGTATGTCAAATATTTTGAACCCTATGATTGGGTAATTGCTACTGGCGATTATTACGATAGCTATATTGAAGAACTGAAATCTTCTACTATAGAACAGCTGGTAAATATCCGTTTTGGCGAGAATGGCAATCATACATCAAAAGTTATATGAGTCCGAGAATTTTATCGATATAAATTTTAAAGAATACATTAAAGAGTTATTCAATACGCTTTTTAATTCAACAGGACTGCCGGGAAGCAAGATCAATTTAGAGATTGATGCAGATCCCATTACGCTCGATCTCAACCAGGCTGTGCCCTGCGGTCTTCTCTGCAATGAAATACTGACCAACATTTTCAAACATGCATTTCCGGATGACAAAACCGGAACAGTCTACATCTCCATAAAAAAAACCAAGGCAGGCAAAAATAAGTTGAAAATAAAAGATGACGGTGTTGGGTTTACCGGAGGTCTTAAAAATGCGGGACAGTCATCCCTCGGACTTCAGCTTATTCAGGATCTTGTTTTACAATTGAATGGAACATTAAAATTGAATCAGAAAGATAGAACATCGTATACAATCATTTTTTAATAAATCGTGAACAAAACCCATCTTCTTTATTCTGATAAAAATTCTCCCAATACACAATTCTTCACCCCCGGTCTTTCCAGAAAGAATATTTTGCATATAATAATCTTGCACATTATTTAGGGATATACATTAGATAGGGGTATGGTGTTAAAAACATACAAATTTAGAGGAAATTACCTGAATTTCAACGTAGTTCAGCATTTCATTAATGGAGATATGATAAAGGATAATAACCTGTTACCTGGTTTTTTGCCAGTGGAAATGGATTATAATCTTATAAACGGCGAATCGGGCTCACTCCGCCTGACTCATTGCGAAAGTGTTTATCTTTGTATGAATCCAGCTCCCAACAGGCATGAAATTTTTGAAAACATACTTTTAGCGCGCAAGGATTCCGAAGCTACCAAAAAATTAACAAGCCAAATTCACGATTTTGTTGCAGAAAAACGAAAAGAATTTCAGAAATTCGATTTCGTGGAAAATGAATCAATCGTGCCATCTTGTACTAAAAACATGTATGATATCGATCAGATCAGTCACAAGGGAAATAACCTGCTGCATCTTATTCAAGAGGGATATCCTGTCCCGGATTTTTGCGTACTTACATCCAACACATATTTTCTTTCGCAGGAAGAAAGAAAGGCAAATATTTATAAAGCGATAAAAAATATAGAACAGATGTCCTCTCAAAAGTTTGGGTCAGAAGACAAACCACTGATCATTGCAATGCGCTCTGCTATGCCCTATTATATTCCCGGACTGATGCCCACCTTTTTAAATGTGGGCGTTACCAGGCAGAATTTCCCGGTTCTCTGTACGATTTTGGGGAAAACTGTCGCAAAGAAAATCTACTTAAGCAATCTTCGAACTCTCGAGCTGAGTCTGTTTGGAGGATATGAGACGGAGCAAAACATCGAGGTAGAACATATTGATGAAGAGATCGAATATCATTACAATCGGATTTCCATTCAAGATGAGCGACTTTTACACGATGCATTTTATCAGGTCTGTTTTTTCTTGGGGCGAGCATACGAATACTTCGAAAATAATCAGGATTTACTTCACACATTCGTACGCAAAGGAGAAAAATTTCCATCGGTTATCCTGCAAAAAATGGTGTGGACAGTACGTGGTGACGAATCCTACCCGGGAGTTTTATACAGCAGACATGCCCGAACAGGTCTGGGTATTCAAGTGGTAAGTCTGCCCAATATTTTTGGTGAGGAGATCATGACCGGACTCATCGAAACGAATGACCATGAGTTTTTTAATCGCAAATCTATCAAAAACATGTATCCGGCTGTCTATCATTTTGAACCGCTTCTCCGGAAGCTTGAGAAAAAACTGAAGTCTCCTGTGACAGTAGAATTTGCTGCGGAATCTTATGATGACGCCTATCTCTTTGCAGTATTGCAACTAAATACCTCCGAGCTGACCGGAAGAGCGACTCTTCTTTCTGCAATCGATCTCTATCAGAAAAAGATTATTGATAGCGAGCGTGTAATGGAATTGATCAAGCCCTACCATCTCACGCAAATATTTTCAGATCGAATCGACGACAGATCATTCAAAACATTAGAATTTTTCTGCACAGGAGTTTCAATATTACCTAGGACAGCCGTTTCTGCCAAAGTATTTTTTTCGGCAGCCACTGCTATTAAAGCCAAAAAAAGTGGAGAAAAAGTATGTATATGTAAAGAGAGTTTCGTTCCTTCCGACACATTGGTTATGGCAGAGGTTGATGCTATATTAAGTTTGACTCCGGCTGCAATTCATGTTGTCACAGCTTGCCGCAGTTATGGAGTTCCAGCTTTTCTAAATCTGGAAAAGTTTAGTGTTACTCTGAAAGGAAATCATCTTATTAATGAAGTCGGGATGATTATCTCGGAAGGAGATTGTATCACAATTTCCAGTAAAAGACATACTATTTTTCGCGGACAGGCAGCTTATAAACCAGCTCGTTTTCAAAGATATTTGAAAGGCGCAAAACTGGAAATGAAAAAGAAGGAAAGAACGGTATTCGAGAATATGGCAAAGGCGTTCAAGGTATATGATCAACTCATAGAAAATATGCAGGTCGAACATATCGTGAAAATTGATGAATTGATAAAATTGATAAGGAATAACCTGCAAAAGGATCCTGAAAAGGCAAAAAAGATAATGAACTCCTGGGTTGATTCCAATACAAATATTTACATTGAGCAACTCTTACAAAGTGAACTGGGAAGCCATCAGGATCAGCATAAACTCTATCAATTTCTGTCCTTGGAGAGAAAGATCAAACTTTTCAAGACGATCATTCCAATTTGCAGAAAGAAAAATTTACAGGGTTACACAGCTGGGTCATTTATGCTCGGAAGGTTTCTCTGCCAGCAGCATCCTGTTGCTTTCTGGAATGCATTCTCCGAAGATTTGATCGCAGCTATGTTGAACGAATATGTTCTTTTTGAAAAATATACAAATGTTCTAAATAAAGTTGGCGAACGCGAAGTGAACAGAGCTCGAAAAAAAATCCTCGAAGATGGTTTGGGACAGATCAAATTAAAATTGGGCAATGTTTCGACTTTTATAACACTTAAACTTTCCGATAAGGATCTGGAAAAAATCAAATCGTCAAGTCAAAAAAATATAGATAATGATACCCTGAATTTGATCGAAATGCTCGAAAAACCGTATGGTTATTTCTTCAATTATCAAGCTGAATGGTCGTTTGACAGATTAAAGGAAATTTGTGACGCTGAAGGAATTCCCTTGCCCGATGAAAAAGATGTATAAAGAAGCTACTTTTTCATAAATATTTTGTAGATATTTACTATTTATTTAATAAATTTATAAAATCATCGGGGAGCACTTGCTTTTTAATCTCACATTCCCAAATTCTAAAAACTATCCAACCCCTATCTTCTAGTTTCCTCTTAATATTTTGATCTCTTTCTTTATTCTTTGATATTTTCTCATCCCAATAATTTTGGTTTGTTTTTGGTCTGAGAGACCTGCAATTATGACCATGCCAGAAACAACCATCCACAAAAATTGCTATTTTCTTTTTAATAAAAACAAAATCTGGTGATGATTCAGCAATTTTATAATTACGTCTCCATCCTTTAACATCATTTTCTTTAAATATTTGTATTAGTTTTAATTCGGTTGATTTATTTCCTTTGGGCTTACTTGCCTTCATTATCTCGGATCGCTTCTTTTCTGAAACCGTATCAACCATATTCTTCTAATTCGATCCTCTCACCAGTTATTGATCAAAACAATCTAATTACCACTCGACAATAAAGACCTAATTCTAGCCTTTATATTTTCATAGACCGATGTTAGTTTGCTTTTTGCCACGTCCGTTAAGAGGGCTGTATGTGCTATCGCATCTCTAATTGGTTTATACTCATTTGCATCTCTTGCAAGACACGCTTCTTTTATGGGGTCTTTTTTATCAACCAGATATGCAAGATCATTCATTGTTAAATAACTTAAATCTCCACCAACTCTTCTAATATCTATGCTTATATTTCCTTTATTTTTGCTATCTGTTTCAACGCCTTGCCATTTTGTACTTTCTCTCTGTGCTTCTGTAGATAGAGTAATACTCTCTTCATGGATATATTTCCTAATTAAATTTTCAGAAATGAAACACTCAGCATAAGAACCGAAATTAAATTGTGCATCATCACCTAATTCATTAACCCAATTTTCTGCTCTTTCCCTGTTGTCCTTATCATCTGGCTGCGTGATACCAGTTTCACCTAATGGTGCCGTATATTCTTCTGCGACAACATTAAAAAGTTCAATTGATTTTCTATCTCTATTCTTTATTCGCATATTTTCCGAATCACCGACCATCCGATGTTTTACTCTCCACTTGTCCCAATCTTCAATGACTTTGTTTATTATCGAATTCTGGAGTTTTTTTAATAAACTTTCGAACTTAGGATCATTTGCTACGATACCTTCGCGAGCTGTAGCAAACCTATCTTTACTATCATCTAACTCGTTAAAATGGATTTGTCCGTATAAATAGTTTTCTACGATTCTCGAAGTAGGTATTTGTTTTATGATATTTCTCTCTCTCAATCTACCATTAACAAAAAGGTCGATACCTACCCTTTCATCTGAAGAAATAATCGAAAGATTTCCTGGTTTTTCAACAGTTGCAATAAATCCCACAAAATTAACGTCATCTGTAAATTTACCTTCTTCGAGTGGTGAAAATTTTTCTTTAAGTCTTTGGATGTACGGGTCATGAATATCGTTTATTATCCATATAAATTGTGTTTTTAATGCTAGTTCATCCAAACATTCGACAGTAATCGGTTTATCATTAAGAAATAAGTTGAAGGAATCGTCTATAATAGAAAATCTGAAATACAGAGCGATAGATTTTGTTAAATAATCTACTGTATTCCTTATTCCGTCTTTCATGTTTTCAAAATAAATGATAGTTCCTTTTTGGTGGTCTTTGATATAAGGTCCGAAGATATTTTTTTCCCAATTGCCCAGCGGATATTCCTGAGGAGTTAAATCCTCATTTATCGCTCTATCTAATCCAGAATTATCTATAGCTCCACCGACATATTCCCCATTTTCTTTCTTTGAGATAACAGAAATTTTATCTGCACAGGATAACAAGGCTAATTTGCCTATCCCCTTTCTGCCGATATATGGTCTATTTTTATCATCGGATTTATTTTTACCATCTTTTCTTTTCGAATAACCAATCTTCAGGAATTTATTCTGAAAATCATCAGCATTCATCCCTATTCCATCATCTTTAATTACGAGATAGTTTTCATCTCTATTGATATAAATCCATACATTTTCTGCGTCTGCATCCCAAGCGTTAGAAATTGCTTCTCCTAGAACAGTCATGAAGCTTCGATATAGATTTCTTCCTAAGTGGTTTAACACACTTAAGGAAATTTCGAATGTAAACTGCCTATTTTCATCCATTATATTCCTCCAAATGTTTCAATATGCTTTTGCCGATAGCGTAACCCAATTTAACTGGCACAGCATTCCCAATATGGATACCTAACTTCGTATATGAAATGTAATTATTGGGATCCATAAATTTATAATCTATCGGGAATGTCTGCAACAATGCGCCCTCCCGTAAAGATATTGCTCTATTCTGTTCCGGATGCCCGAATCTACCTGTACCAAAATTATAAAATTGAGTCGTAATTGTGGGTGCTGGTTTATCCCATTCCATTCGAGAATAAACAGAAGAATATGTTCTTCCTTCATCCTTCTTGTGACACCTTGCTCTCAACTCCGTTGGCCAATCCCGCCACGTCCCGCCTGGTTGTGATTTTTGAATTCTAATTTTATTTAATTTTTTCAGTTTAGAAGCTCTATGTAAAGAATCGTTTTTAGAAACCTCACCATCTTTGATTGGTTCCAGATTCCCGATAGTTTGCCTAACGGTCCTAAATTTTTGGCTATCATTTTTGGGTTTTATTAATTCAATAACACCCTTTTTCGATGCTAAAACTACTTTCCTTTTTCTTGTCTGAGGAACTCCATAATTTGTTGTTAATATTGTTTCATTATAAATGTGGTATTTATACTTCTCTAAAGTTTTAATAAAATCAATAAAAACATTTTGCTTTTCAATTTGAGGAACATTTTCCATAGAAACAATATCAGGTCTCACTTCTTTTATTAATCTACTGAATTCGTATAAGAGACTCCATTTTTTATCTTCATTTCTATTTTTCACTTTGTAAGTATGCTTTGAAAAAGGTTGGCAAGGTGCACAACCAACTAAAATTTTAATTGAATTTTCCGGATATAATTTTAATAAAAATTCACCTGAAAGTTCAGAAATGTCTATATTGTAAAATTTAGAATTATTATTATATTCAAAAGCAAACTTACAGGATTCATCAATATCGAAACCAGCAATAACATCAATTCCCGATTCAATTAAACCGTGTGTCATACCACCGATTCCACAAAATAGATCAATTGCTTTTAATTTACTGTTTTTCATTTTCTTTAATTCCTATTGTAAAATTTATTTTGTCTATCATTTTGTCAAGTAATGCAAATTGCCTAACACTTCTTGAATAAGCTTGACATAATTATCTTTTAGAAATGAATGTTTTTAAAAACAACAGGCAGGACTATATGAAACAAAAAAGAATTTTTTTTATTTTACTTGGAATAGCCATATTTCTAATCCCATGTCTGGCATTATGTGATACGAATGTATCGGGCAATCAATCCGGAACATGGTCATTGGCAAACAGCCCATATTTTGTTATAGGTGATGTGACTATTCCCTCCGGAAGCTCGCTTGCTATCGAACCCGGAGTACTCATCGAAGTGCAGGGATACTACAGAATTACCGCAGAGGGTTATATCACCACACAGGGAACGGTTTCCGATTCAATTAAATTTTATGGGCAAGGTACAACCACATGGAAAGGCATCCGTCTGGAGGATGAGATAAACCAAAGCGATTTTATGTATTGTAGGATTTCCAATACCAGCGATACCAATGGATATGGTATTCATTCGGTAGGTGCTCGGGTAATCATCATGAACTGCTTTTTTGATGATCACAGAAAAGCAGTGAATTTCTCTGCAATGGGTGATGAGAATCCTTCCTATATGGAAATTTCAGATTCTAAAATCTCGAACTGCGAACAGTGCGGAATAATCATTACAGAAAATTCAAATGTTTTAATTGATAACTGTGAAATCACTCATTGCGGGCAGGGAACAACCTATTGGCCCGGAATCCAGCTTTCTATTCAGACTTCAAGCGGTGAATGCAATCCAACGATCACAAACAACCACATCCATCATAATGAAAAGCAGGGTATCACTCTAGCTAATCTTTATAATTACGGAGAGATGGCTCCCCATGTTGAAAATAATGTAATAGAGTACAATCTTACAGGCGTATATCTCTACAATGGACAGGGCTATTATAAGAATAATGAGATATGTAATAATTTTATTGCCGGTGATCCCAACTCCGGTGCAGGAGTTATGCTCTATGGCTCTGGCACAAACGGCACGTTTGTACAAAATGAGGTGGCTTTCAACTTTTGCGGCTTCTACTGTATCAATAATGCAACATCAAATCTTGGGGATCTTGGCAATCTGAACACCAATGATGATGGTGAAAATAATATCCACGACAATATCGATGGAACCGGTACAACTTTCAGCGTTTACAACGGATCATCTTTGGACATGAAGGCGGAAAATAATTCCTGGGATAGTGATAATTATACTGAAATCGCTGCAACTATTATTGACGGAAATGATAATTCTTCATACGGGATTGTTGATTTTGATCCGATATATATCGGTGTTGCACAGGACCCGCAAATTGAAGTGGCTGCATGCAATCTTATTGGAAACCTTCCTAACCCTTTTACTCATTCAACGACTATCTCATTTGCTATAGGATCACAAGCACATGTTTCGATCGAGATTTTCAATCTGAAAGGTCAAAGAATAAAAGCTCTACCATCCACATCCCTGAATAAAGGCACGCACTCAATTGCATGGAACGGAAAAGATGATACTGATCAAGAAGTTCCGAGCGGGATTTACTTCTACAATCTGAAGGTTAATAATGAAGTGACCAATACCGGGAAGTGTGTACTGATTAGATAAATCATATTCCAATTATTAAAAAAGATGGGCTGTCAGTATAAAAACCGGCAACCCATCTTTTGTAAATGGATTCTCCATATCTACTATTTCTCTACCGTAATACCACCATTCTTTTTGCAATTACTTTCAACCGAAGCTAGACATGCGAATAGCATATATTGCAATAATATATCGCACCTATGGCGCTCTGCGTCTTTTATTCACTTACCGGAAGCTTACGCATCCGGTTATAAATATTCAACACCTATGGTGTAGAATTTTATGAAAGCAAGATTGAATTTAAAGTTCCGATAGGAACGATATGTTTGTAACGGTGAGTGTTAGCTCTCAGAACCAGGAACCAATAATGATATTAGCACCATAGGTGCGGAATGTAAATTTCTTTATATTCGCATAAGTATATATCATGTTCTTATCCAAAAGTGTCATGGGTCTGAAAAATTTTGGGGGGTATGCAACGTTAAAATTATTATTCTTGACATCATAACATCTTTAAGGCAGTAAAGTTTGAAATAAAAGCAATTAATCCAACGATAATTTAAGGGTTGTAAAATACAATGAAAATATCTTTACGGTCACTTTCGTTCACCACGAAAATGCTCCTACTCATTCTTGTCATACTTATTTGCACAACTATTGCATTTATGCTGCTCACCCAGCATGAAGTCGAGAAGATCATGTGGAATACTGTCACTGCCTCAGTTCATGATATGCGGAAACTCATTTCTTTGTATGTTGATAATGAATATCGTGGTTTGCTTTTTCATAAAGAATATGCACTGAACCGATACAAAGAGCAGATCAAAAACGTCACGGGGATCGTTATTTCAGACATAGACTATTACCATTCGCTTTATGAAAAGGGAATTCTTTCAGAGCAGGATGCAAAAGCATTTGCCCTCGAGAGCGTTGAGAATTTCCGTTACGGAAATAATGATTATTTCTATATATATGATACCGATCTTACAGCAATCTCACATCCTGACCCGAACATCAAGGGCAAGGACATGACAGAATACCAGGATGTGAAAGGTAACTACCCGCTGAAGATGATCAAGGGAAAAGTGCTTGAATCTGGAAATGGTTTTGAGTCATTCTGGTATATCCACCTCGATGAATCAAAACCAGTCGAGAAGCTCACATACAATTACTATTTCAAACCATGGAATTGGATTATCGGAACCGGCGTGTACATCGATGATATTGACAAAGATATAGAGAGTAAGCTTGAAGAAATTCTTAGCGAATTTCGGAAAACATTCTCAAAGATCCGTATCGGGGAGAACGGGTATTTTTTCATTTTCGATAATAACCACATTTTTCTTGTACACCCCACAATGGAAGGTGTTGATTTTGCCGATGTAGATATTCCGGGAATGGGTATTGAGCATTACGAACATCTTGTTGAAGCGTCAAAAAATCCCGATAAACCCTATACTTATTTCTGGAATAAACCTGGACACCCGGATAACTTGAACTACAAAAAAATTGCCTATGTTGATCTCTTTGAACCGCTCGACTGGTATATTGTATCCGCATTGTATGTTGATGAAATGAAGGAACCGGCAAGACGCATCTTTCATAGGGAACTCCTCATTACACTTGCTGCCTTACTTATAGCATGTGTGATCACTTTTTTTATAGTCCGCCGCTTCACAAAACCTGTCAAAATCCTTACAGCACACGCCCGGCAGCTTACGGAAAACAATTTTGGTACAACTGATTCGACAGAGTTAACTCACCTCACGAGAAGCTCCCATGATGAAATGGGACAGCTTGCAGAGACCTTTATCAGTATGGAGAAAACTCTTCAACAATATATTACCGATCTCAAACTAACCACTGCTGCTAACGAGAAAATAAGAAGCGAACTCCGAATTGCTCATGAAATTCAGATGAGCATGCTTCCTCAAACATTTCCTGCTTTCCCTGCACGGAATGAGATTGATATCTACGCATTGCTCGAACCTGCAAAAGAAGTTGGCGGTGATCTCTACGATTTCTTCTTTATCGATAATAATCACCTATGCTTCTTGATAGGAGATGTGTCCGACAAAGGAGTGCCTGCCGCTCTTTTCATGGCTCGAAGTAAGAGTCTGATACGCGCTACAAGCATGCTACTCAAAAAAGGACAAGCCGGCATTCCATCTCCTGCAGAAATTATTTCCGAAGTGAATTTCGAACTCTATCGTGATAATGAACATTGTATGTTCCTGACGCTCTTGCTAGGAATTCTTAATGTTGCGACTGGGCACATTTCACTCACGAATGCTGGTCACAATCCCCCCTATCTTCTCAAAAAAGATCAAATAGAATTAATAGAACTTCCCCATAAAACTCCACTTGGCTTGCGGCAGAACGTTCAATATACCTCAGAAGAAATAATGCTATCAGACAATCAAAGCATATTCCTTTATACAGACGGCATAACTGAAGCAACAAATGAAAAGGATGAACTGTTTGGAGAAAATAAATTAGAAAAAACTTTACGAACTCAACCTGATTCAAATCCATTTACAGTACTAAAAATGATAATAAAAGAAGTTCATGAGTTTTCCGGAAAGACACCGCAGTCCGATGATATAACAATGCTTGATATCCAGTATTACAGCAAGCAATAAGAGGAGCAATTATGCACATTACAACAAATAAAGAACAAGGCATACGCATTATCAGTGTTGAGGGGAAGATCGATTCCTTCACATCAAAGGATTTTCAAGATAGTTTGATAAAATACATCCTTGATGGGGAGTATAATTTCCTTATTGATTGTTCAAAACTTGTATATATAAGCAGTGCCGGCATTCGCGCCTTTTACTTTGCTCTTCGCGAACTTAACAGCAATGGTGTTATCGCACTCTGTTCTGCGAATGACGATATATTACATGTTCTGGAACTCGTCGATTTCCATTCCGATTTCCCGATCTTTAATACGATCGACGATGCAATAAATGAATTGAAATAATCAAAAAGTTGAAAGGATAACATATGAAAAAAATTATTATTTTCAACCTGCTTTTACTACTGCTCATTTTTGTCGGATGTTCCACTAAAAAAGATATCACTATCGGGGCGCTTCTTTCCCTGACCGGAGATCTTTCATCATTTGGCACATCTGTTAAAGTAGCATGCGAAATCGCAGAGCAGGATATCAACTCCTATCTGACATGCATAGGAAAACCTTATGCTTTTCATATCGAATTCCAAGATACTCAAACAGACCCAATAGTTGCATTACGCAAGGCAAAGTTGATGCATTCAAAAGGGATCAAAACCATTATTGGGGTTCAGGCAAGTTCCGAACTCTCTGCCATCAAGCCATTTGCAGACGAGAATGATCTGATCGTCATCAGCACAGAAAGCACAGCTCCAGAACTCGCAGTTGCAAACGATTTTATCTTCCGGCTGATCCCGGATGACACTCATCAGGCAGTTGCAATAGTAACGTTAATGGAGAGTATGCATTATAAAGCTGTGCTGCCAATTTGGAGGGATGATGTCTGGGGCAAAGGTCTTATTAATGCAATGCGTGAAAATCTTAAGACCGCTTCAATACAGTTCATTGAGGGCATCGCTTATGATCCTTTCTCCAAGGATTTTGATGAGTATCTAACCCGGTTGGATGCTCTCGTAAAAAAGTCTTTAAAAACATACTCACCCAATGAACTATGTATATACTTCCTTGCATTTGATGAGTCTATTCCCATTTTTGAAGTGCTCTCCGAACATCCAATCCTTATGAAACTACAATGGTTTGGAAGTGATGGGACTGCTAAAAACGAAGATATCAGAAAAAGTAATAGGGCAGCCCAAACATTGATCGATATCAACTTTATCAACCCGATGTACAGTCCTCAAGAAACTGAAAAAGCTCATTTTCTCGGATTACAGCTTATGAATAAATACGATGTGAGTCCTTCGACTTATTCCTCAGTAGCGTATGACGCATGCTGGCTGGCTGCATTATCCCACATTGTTACAAGAACCGGGGACCCCAAAGAGCTCGCTGATGCCTTCATACACACTGCAAATTCATATTATGGATGCACTGGCTGGACAGTCTTGAACAAAGCTGGTGATAGAAAATTCGGCAACTACGATTTCTGGAAAATTGAGGGAAAAAACGGTTCTTATGAATGGACATCAGACCTTACCTTCAACGAAGAAGATCATAAATTAAACAACAAATAGAAAGGTCAGAAATGAGAAAATCACTCCTTGTATTATTCTTACTAATTATGTGTGCTACGACACTCAATGCTGCGCCTGTAAAAAGCGTAGTGATCCTTAAATCCGTGTTCAGTTTACTTCAGGAAAGTCTGTTTGTGATGTTCATATTTTTCCTGTTCAGCAAAAGTGAAACCTTTAAAAATGTATTTACAGGTAAGGCAACTCCCTGGGATTCGGTAAAAACAATAACCCTTTTCGTAATAATCGGTATCTATGGCACGACTTTGGGTATTCCGGTAGTTGGGGCACTCTCCAACATCCGTGACACGGCTCCATTTGTTGCCGGCTTTATCGGTGGACCGGTCATCGGTATCATTACAGGATTCCTGGCTGGATTGCACCGTTTTCTATTAGGTGGTTTTACTCAGCTTCCCTGCTCTCTTGCGACTCTTCTCGCAGGTGTGATCGCAGGATTCGTTTCCAAATCCTTTAAAAAATCACTCTCCTACTGGATGGCAATTACTGTTGTTGTATGCCTCGAGCTTTTCCACATGATATTGATACTTCTGCTTTCAAAACCTTATGCAAATTCTATTGCGCTTGTAAAAGAAATTATACTTCCAATGGTTCTTGGGAATGCAATCGGAATTTTCATATTTGTGTATATTTTACGAAATGTTGTAAAAATAGAGGACAAATAAAAGAATAATAAGGTAATTAAGAGGGTTGTTCTTGCATGAAAAAAGGACATCTAGTGCTTATGGACATATAACTGTCCTAAAATGATATTTTTGATTCATTTAGGACAGCAATGAAATAATATAAAACTTATTTTTTTGTTATCAAATTATTAGATTTGGTTTTATGAAGGGCTAATATAACTGCTTTTGTGCGATTTTTTTAAAACTATTTTCAATTCTTTTTGGGTTATTGGAATATTTCTTATTCTCTTTACAAAAAAGCACCAGGGCTTTCATAATCTTATAGCAGGAACAGTAGTAGTGAAGGAGAAATAAGATTCAAATTAATTTCTAAATCCTAATTGCTAATAACAAATGAAATGTCAAAACTAAAATGCCAAAGCAATTTTTTCTTCATTTTTTAATCGTGAAACTGCTTTAATCAAACGAATTCCTCGATGCTATGCGTCGGGGTAAAAAGGAAAGTTTGAAGACCTTAGTTTTCATATAACTAAGAATGTTATATTTTTGATATGAGTAAACATGTATTGAAACGCCATAATAAAACACTTCTATTGTACCATACTGTATTACCTCTCAATATAGAAGGAATGTAATCAACTCAGAAATAGGAGAGAGCATAATGCTTTTCGTTCTAAAAAAGTCGGTGCTGTACAACCTGATATTAGAAATACTAGATGAATTATTACAAAGGTATAAAATATATTGTTATAGAATATTCTGTTAATCATTTAAACTTCGTAGTTGAAAATAGCTAAATAAAATTAAAACCATATTCATTGCACTTGATTATAAGCACATCTAATGCAAACTTACAATCTATAATTTGATGGAAAAGTTCAATTATTTGTTCAAACAATTTATTATCATAATCTTTATTATGTATAGATTCAAGGTTTTTCTCAATATTTTTGAATTTTTCTAAAATTTCATCAATTTTATAATTTCCAAAATTAATAGCAGAGTTTGCTTTGTATCTTTTATAGAAAGTCTCAATTATTTCAATGCAAATATTATATATAGTCTTAAAGTTAGATTCTGATGGTGTAATTCTTATGTCTACTAAAAATATCATACCATCAACAATCTTTTTATCAAATTCGTATGATATTTTTTCAATTTTATTGATCTTGTCTTTTAACATAATACCTATTTCATTTAATTTAATTATAATGCTTTTTGAAAGAATTGTCAACTATATAACATTATATTCTAGTAAATGATTCACTAATATAAAATAATTGATAATATCAAACTCACATTCTATTATTATAATTATAATTTTATATCAAAAAAACTTATAAATTTAATCTTATGTCAAGAAGAAAACGTCTTTATTCATTTGCTGGTTCAGAACTATACTAAATATTTTTAGGAGAACCACTCATTTCAAACATATAGTTCAATTTATAAAATTGAACAAGCCATATGTATCTCAATTTTTTACTCATTTTCTCCATAATTATTTTGCTTTAATGTTTACTATAAATGGTGCTAATAATTCAATTTGCGTTTCTAAACTTTTACCTAATAATTTATTTTTACGATTTATAATTTCACTTTCATCTGGTAACATTGAAATTAAATTTAATAAGTAATCACTTTTAATGGCAAAATTTACATTTTGAGGAATTATATCAGCATTTTCATAAAAGAATTTTGCATTAAGTGATGAAAAGACAACTCCAATAAGTTCACCATTTCTATTAAATAACGGTCCCCCACTATTACCAGGCTGTATTGGATTACTAATTTGAAATACTCTCGGGTCATCTTGAATACCATAAAGAGAATTTATCGTTCCAGTAGATAATTTAGCTGATTTACCAAGAATCTCTCCTAAGGGAAATCCAAGAGTAAATACCTCTTGTCCAAGTCTAACTTTTGAAGAATGAGATATTGTAAACGGTATAGAAATAGAAAAAATATCAGAAAAGATGAAATCGCTTAGCTGTAAAATTGCTATATCATTATTTTTATCTTTTAATGCAACTATAGCATTGAAAGTTATATTTAAAGTTGGTAAAAATACATTAATTATAGACTTATCTTCAATAACATGATAATTTGTAACAACTAAACCAGATTCAGAAACAAAAAATCCACTTCCAATATAAAGTTGCATTTCTGATGAAACCTTAAATGGAAAAGGTTCTTTCTTATATACATCATTATATGTGGATGACGTACTTACCTTGTTTTTATAATTAAATCCCAATTCATGAATTCCATTTAATGTGTTTTCATCTAATAATTTATAACTAATCCAACTTTGTTTATTGGCAATCTCTGACAAAGCATTTAACCTTTCAAATTCATATGAGTTTTTCTGTAATAATGAAGGATAAAAATATCCATTAATTTCCCCAAAATTTACCTGCCTTTTTAAAGATTCAAAATCAATTTTAATGAATCTATCACTATTCTTTTTATCTCTTAAGATTGCAATTTTAGATTCATTTCTATATATGAATTTGTTTTCACTTGGTGCTTCATATATTGATTTAGTTTTAGAAGTGCAGGTCCAACTTACAACCCAAATTCCTTCAATCGGATCGAGCTCCTCCCTATTGTCTGAATAATACTGTATTACTTGTTTTTTTGTCATATTTATTTTGGGGGGGTTCCAATTATCTATTTTTTTTGATAATTGTATTGCTTGTTCTACTTGTGTATTTTGATAACACCCCCCAATTATAAAAACAGTTAAAAATAACAAACTTATATAAAATAAATACTTATTGCTTTTCATAAAATTCTCCATTATAGTAAGTATGAAAAGAGCCTAACACTAATGTTAAGGCCCCGGAAACTGCGGCGCACCTAAATGTAAAGCTTAAAACTCGCTTGATGCGAGCACCCAAAAATTCGAATTCAAACAGCGCGTTTCCCATCGCCTTGAACATTTTGTTATACATCTATTTAATTAACTCATATATATACTTTGCTGGAACTACCAATCCAAGTTTCCCACCCGTATTATCTGAAATTGTAGCGTGAATTATACCTATGCACAAATTAGCATTAAATCCTTTAAAGATTGAATCCCCAAATCGATGTGCTTGAATTGCAAATACTGGTGCTCCGCTGTAACCACCAATACTTGGATCCTGTAAAATAAAAAATGTTGCAATTTCTTTTGTATCGGCACGTGGTAAATCAATAAACCCGCTTGCAGCATGAGTTTCTAGACGAAGTGGTGAAAATTTCCCCTCAGCACCTAAACCCAAGGGAAATCCTATTGCTACAAGAGGTATTTCAGCAACTGGAATAGTTTCATTCTTTGGTAATAAATTTATATCAATTGCATCATTTAAGAATCTTGCTACAAATAACGAATCGACAATTTTTGATATAGCAACGTCTGCATTCTTGTTAAAAATCCAATTAACCTTATCTTTAAGAGAATATGATTTTGTATTACCCAAACTATCAGATGTAATTAAATTGACATTAAGTCTAAGATTTTTCGCAACGTGGGCTGCTGTTACTAAGAACAAATTTTTGCTATCATTTATAAAAAAACCAGTTCCAGTATATTTGTCTGTTATTAATTCAAATTTTTTAGCACCGAGTTTTCTGAAACCAATTTCACATTTTTCACCTTTTATTGATTCAATTTTTGGTTCTTCACCTTTAAGATAAACGACGGATTTAGTTAGTTTTTCAATTGAGACATTTTCCTTACTTTGGACTAATATTGGGCAAAATAGGATGAATATGATAGTAAAAATTATAAAATTCATTTTATTTAATACTCCTTTTGATGCATAACTATTAATTATACTGCCTTCTGCAGTCTAACTTTCTTATCATATTTTAGTTAGCATTTTACTACAATGCAATAAGTTATAAAAATATATAAATGTATAAAATACCGCATTGTTTCATCATTACAAATTTCTAATAAAAATTTATTATATTTCCCTACAAAATAAATATATGATGTCAAGAAAAAAACATCACAATTTTTATGGAAAATAACTATAAATATCTTTTCTATGCAATGCTCTTTCAAAAATTACTTTATCATTCACAACTTTAATTCCAATTCTATAAACACCAAAACGAATTTTGTAATAACAGGGATAGTCTTTCATCTTTTCAATTTTTTTATTTTAAGAAATATTCTTCCTTTTAGTATTTCATTTAATACAAATTATTCAATATTCTTTATCTGTTTGTCAGGAATTTTAGAAAACTCTTTAAGAAATATCTTATGATATTCAACTTTCATTTTGCCTTTTTAAGTGTTTTATAATAACTTTTTGTTTTTTCAAGGTTCAACAAATCATTGTCATCATTTTCTTCCATTAATTTAAATAAAGCATAGTTTTAAAGAATTTCCTCAATTTTAGAAAAATTTTATAATCAATCTAAATAGCAAAAACTTATGACTCCTTAAAGTCAAGTTAAGTTGTCATGAACCTTAAATTATATTATCTTTCAAATATCCTATCCTTTTATTGTCAATAAAAATTAGAATAGTAAACTATCATTAAGATTTTAGTTATAATAATACTGCAACAAAATATTAATTAACAAACACATAATCATCTTAGAAAAGGGAATTTATTATGATAAAGATTGGATTAGTCGGGATTCCCAAAAGTGGCAAATCAACAATATTTAATGCAGTTACAAAAAGTTCTGCCGAGCGTGTTAAATTTATTAATAAGAGTTTTACTGTACTTGTTCAACAGCCCATTTCAACGCATCCTGCAGCATGTCCTGGTCAGGAGATTTGATAAAACCATTCTCAGTAAGTGAAGTAGTGAGGTTTCTTGCATAATCAATATCTCTTTTTGCTATTTTGAACGCCTCTTCGCGGGTCATCGTTATCCTGGCAACACCATCTTTAATCGCCTGCATTGCAACATCGGCAGCTTCTTCAGGGAAGACATTTGCTTCATCCATTTTGGGAACAATATTTTCAGGATCGATACCGCGTTTTTCTGCGTAGTTCGCCAGTGAATAAGCTGCAGCGATAGCCATATTATCAGTCACTTTTTTGGCACGAACCATCAAAGCACCTTTCAGAATACCCGGGAATCCAATTGAATTATTCACCTGGTTCGGGAAATCACCGCGTCCTGTGGCAACGATGAATGCTCCTGCTTCTTTCGCCGCGTATGGATATATTTCCGGAACGGGATTCGCACAGGTAAAGACGATCGATTTATCAGCCATCGAGCTTATCCACTCTGGCTTGACTGTGTCAGGACCTGGTTTGGAAAGTGCAATAAGCACATCTGCACCCTTGCAGGCCTCAGCAAAATCACTGATCCTGTCAGGATTTGTCTTTTCACAGAGTTCCAATTTTCGATAAAAGCGTTTATCGGCTTTGATATCCTCTCTGCCGGCATGCAGTCCACCCTTGGAGTCGAACATTATCATCTTCTTTGGGTCACCACCGGCAGCAAGAATTATCCTGGCGATCGTAGTATTTGCAGCACCTGCTCCTAAATAAACAATTTTTACATCCCCGATTTTCTTATTGGCTAATTTCAGTGCATTTATAAGGCCCGCAAGCGTTACGCAGGCAGTACCTTGCGCATCATCATGCCATACCGGAATGTAGCACTCTTCACGAAGCGTATCCAGAACCTTATAACAATTGGGTTGAGAAATATCTTCGAGGTTGATCGCTCCAAAGCTGGGCTGGCACATCTTCACAAATTCAATGATCTTATCAGGATCGTGTTCACCTTTTTCATTATAGCTATCCACACAAAGCGCAACAGCATCAACACCGCCAAGATATTTCATTAGAAATGCCTTTCCTTCCATTACCCCGAGACCTCCCGGAGGAGTACAGTCACCATCCCCCAGCACACGTGTTGAGTCACTTACCACAGCAACGAGGTTACCTCTGTTTGAAAGTTCAAAAGAAGTGTCATTATCATCACGAATAGTAGTTGAAATTTTAGACACGCCCGGGGTGTACCATACGTTGAACCAGTTGAATCCAAAAACTGCAGCTTTCGGCACGGTCTGGATCTTACCATTGTAAAAACGGTGAGATAGTTCAGCGAGTTTTTTTAGAAAAATTGTTTTCGCACGAGCTTTCTGTTCTTCGGTGAAGTCGTCGGGAAAAACTTCGTCTAGATTCTTCAATGAGAGTTCGACTTTTTTCATCAGTTTTTTTCCTCCACATCCATATATGGGTATTATTAATGCATTCTTATTCTACGCCTTGTGTCCGCTCCTCCCTGATTGGGATCATACTTTTCTACCAGAGATATAGTATCACCTTCTGCGACACCTTCCATGATCTCCACTTTCTGCAGGTCATTGATGCCGGTTTTTACAATTGCTGCCGTAATAAGTGTGTCAGATTCCACGATATAGACAACATCGTTACCGTTTTCATCCTGAAATATTGCCTGTATTGGAACCGTGACAACCTCATTCCTTGTTTTACCAATAATTGTCACGTTCGCACTCATGCCCGGGCGAAGGTCTTTCAAATTTTCTTCGATAGAAACCTTCACCTGAAATGTTCGAATATTATTGCTCGCAATCGCTGCCATCGGTGAAATATGTATGATCTTACCGCTATATTTTTTATCCGGAAAAGCATCGATAGTGATTTTAGCATCTCTTCTGAGAGATATCTTGCCAATATCAACTTCATTTATATCCGTAAGGATGATCATTTGGGAAAGGTCTGCAATGGTTATGAGTACTGTTCCGCCGGAATATGACTCGCTGGAAACGACCATTTCTCCCTCTTCGACATTTTTATTTATGATCATGCCGGATACAGGAGCAGTGACCTTCATATTTGTTTCTGTTATGCCAATCTCTTCAACGAGTTTATATTGTTCCAGTGCAGAATCATAACTGATCTGTGCTAATTTAAGTGCGTTCTGTGCATCCCGCCACTCTTCATCAGATATGAGATTTTTATCGTCAAGCTCTTTACTGGATTCATAATCTTTCTGTGCATTCTCGAGATTGATCTCAGTTGTTTTCAGAGTGCTTTTAATTCTTGAAAGGGTTTGTGCCTGAGCCATATCCGGCTCAATTTCTGCAATGATATCACCTACATGAATGGGCTCACCCTCTTCCACGAACATTTTACTGATGCGTCCGCTCAACTTTGACTTCACACTGACTTCTTTAACCGGTCGAATTTCTCCTACTTCATCAAGCACAATTGAGATATCGTCGATCTTGGCAACTGCGGTTGGTGTTTTTTCATCACCTTTCTGCTGAGTTGTCTTCTTTTTACCTGTCACAGACACAACAACCACCACGATGATAACGACCACAATTATGATCCACACAAATTTTTTCATACTTACCTGCCTTAATATCTACTTAATAATTTATTGTTTGTAATAAGATGAACATTTTCCTGAGCCATGATAAGAGAATAATACTGGCTGATCCTGGAGCTCATGCTTTTAAAGCGTTCCTGCCGTGCATTTTCCAGCTCAGTCATGTCTGCTTGCCCGAGACGGTATTTTTCATTCACCAGACTGAAATGCATTTCAGATAGATTTTCCTGCTTTTTTGCAAGTTCATAGCTCTGCTGAAGCTGGTTGAAATTTTTTACTGCCTGCACAAAATCCTGCTGCTCGCCTTTTTTCTTATGTTCATACAGAAGTTTCGCCTGCTTATAACTATAGTGTGATGACTTGTTTGAAGGAAGATTCGTCAATGGATTAAGTAGAGGATAAGAGAGCGCAAGTGTATATTTAACCGGGGAACTTTTAGCATCAAAATCAAAGAGACCGCTCTTTTCCCAGGGAAGCGTTTTATTCACAGAAAAACTTAATGTTGGAATGAACTTCAGCCAATTCTGAACATAACTCAACTTGGATTGTTTCATGCTTTCTTTATAAGACTTTACTGTAAGATTTTCATCAATATCCAGATTATATGTCGGGTCTGCTTTAAAAGCATAATCGAGCTCGGTAAAAGTATAACTCTCATCGTAATCAATACTCAACAGGAAGCACAGATCCATTTTGCTGTTCTCATAGTTATATTCTGATTTCAATGAGTCGATCTGCGCGCTTGAAAGATCGATTTCCGCCTGCTGCATATCGAGCTCGGAGACTTTACCGTAAGTTCTCAGGGTTTTTGTTTCATCATAGTTCATCTTTGCAATATTAAGCGCCATTTTGGAAACGTCATTTAGTTTTTCCTTAAGAAGCACATCCAGATACGAGGAGATGATATTATAGATGAGATTTTTTCTCGTGATCTCAAGATCGATCTTGCCTTTTCTGAGAGATGAAAGATTGCTGGTGATATTGAAATAGCGGTAGTCATCGCTGTAAACAGTTTCGGAAATACTAATACTCCCGGATTTTGAAGTTGAGCTGTAAGGTTCTGAATTTGAGATCGAATAGTTCGTATTGGGTAGTATATCAAGGAATGATGAGTAGAGACTTTGCTTCGATTTCTGAAGCGTGTAGGTCTGGTTTGTGATATCATAAGAATTTTCCAGCCCGAGCTGGATGACCTTATCAATGTTGAAGGTTTCGGCATAAGACATGCCAGCACATAGTAGTATTAGTGCGCAAAGGAATATTTTTTTCATGTAGACCTCTCTCTTTATTTCATTTAGAAGATAATAATCAAAATTATGTTTAAAAAACCAAAGAGCAATCCGAAAAAAGCCCCTATGACCACCAAAGGTTTTGTGAGATAATATTTTGCTTTATCTTCAATAAATTTTATGTTTTTATCTGACAACAAATCGAATATTTTTTTTCTGATCTGATATTTTTCTGCAAGATTGGGAATAAAATTCCTGAATAGTTCTTTTAAAAAATGATCTGACACAACCTGCACAAAAGATAGAACCGGCTTTTGGATAAAGTTTGGTAGATTCAGCACTGATGCCTTTTCTTCCGTCCATTCATGTACCTTTTCGTAGATGGTTCGAATAAATTCTTCTTTCTTAATATTTACCACACCGCCCGGGTAGCGCTCTATGTAGGTTTCATATTTTTCCTTGATGATCTTGGCGATCTTATTCCTAAAATAAATGAGAATTCCAACGACGGGAAGTTTTTTGCCAAATAGTCTTAGTTTCTTTCTCGGATGAAAAAATATAAGAAGAAGGAAATAGAAAAATCCGATTCCCCAGAGAATATTAAGTACAAAAATTATAATGATCAAATACCACGGCATCAGAAACCTCGACCTATTCCTCCCCCTCCGCTCATGCCTCCTCCGAAGCCGCCGAAGCCACCAAAACCACCACTACCACTGCTCCAGCTACCGCCCGAGCTTCGTCCGCCGCTCATTCCACCGAGAAACAGGAACGGCAGGAATCCCATGCGCCCCCCTAATATCAGCATAAGAATAATAAATCCAAAAATGAATTTTATAACACTTCTGGCACTTGTTTTACTGCCAACTTGATATGATCCTTCAGGAACACCATCGAACTGCACCCCATAATGTTTACCAATGACAGAAGCAAACGCAAGATATCCCTGAAGAATACCCTGGTCCCAATTACTATTTCTGAGATAAGGAACCATATAGTTATCTGCTATCTCGCCTGCGAGTCCATCTGTGATGAAACCCTCTGCGCCATAGCCGATCTCGACCTTCAGCTTGCGTTCATTAACTGCAATAAGTATCAGGCAACCCTCATCGTCCTTGCTGCCTACACCCCATTTTTCATATAATTTATTAGCGTATGTATAATATTCTTCACCCTGGAGATCCTTCACGATAGCAACTGCAAGCTCAAAGCCCGTTTTTTGCTTTATCTCGAGCGCAAGGTTGTTAAGCTGACGTATTGTACTACTGGAGAGCACGCCCGCAAAATCATTCACCCACTGTGTGGGAGTCGGGTACGTTACTTTTGCAACGATCAAGAAGGGTATGAGAACGAGTATTCCGATAATGAGAATAATTCTTTTTTTCATATATGCATAACTATCTTTTTGATAATTTGGTTTTACAAAAAAGGAATTTGATAAATTTACGTCAACTATTATTTCCGATTTGCAGCCTTGGTAGTTATGAAAACTACAAAAGGAAGTGGTAGAATTCAAAGAAGCTTTTAGCATAGAGCACAGAGATAAGTTTAAAACGAACAATCATTACTTGAGACTAATAGTAAGATTTAATATTCATAAAGTAATTTCATGAATTATTGGAATTTATACCACAAATAACATAATTTTTGAATCAAAACCATCATTAATTCATATTAGCAATCAATTCATAAAAAAAGTCCGCATCAAAAGACACGGACTTTGTAGTGTTACTATAATTGAATTTTAACGAGTTAACAACATCTTTCCTGCAGGTGAATCAACTGAACCATGCAGTTTATAGAAATAAATTCCATTTGCAACACTCTGACCTGCTTCATCTTTGCCATCCCAATCTGCAAAACCGTTTTGAGGAGTCTCAAGAGTTAATGACAAAGTACGAACAAGCTGCCCTTTGGCATTATAAATAGCCACCTTAGCCGCTTCGTTCAGCGACTTCTTACTGCTGAAAGATATCTTTGTTGAATTTCCAAATGGATTTGGTTGATTTTGTGAGAAGATTATATTTTGAATTGGCTCATCATCGACACCGATTCCGGGGAATTCAATTTGAATAACTCCCTGTGTGATCTCACCGCCGGTCTGGGCGCCTTGCCCCTGAACGAATGAACCAAATGAATTATCATTAAAATAATAATACATGATCTCACCCCAATCATCACCAATATCTTTAATATTCTGTGAGATGTAGGGATAGACAGTGATCTGGTTCGAGAAATCAAAGTTCGGGTTATAGATGTCCGTAAATTCAAGAGGTTCAGACCATGTCTGACCATTATTGCTTGAAACCGAGATATAGATCAACGGATGCTGTGCATAGGCAGCATAGGTGGGATCGCCATCTTCAGCGAGCTGCACATAGGTTCCATCCACCCACATCTGGAGCATCCAGTTATTCTCGACGTTCACTGCCTGCTTTTGTGTGCTTTCATGGAAGAGCGCTGCGCCGCCGGATGGTTCATATTTTGAATAGGCAACACTATACACATAAAGAGTATCGTCACCCTCTACGCCCCATGGCACATAATGACCTGAAGTTCCTGTATCCATCCATGGAAATTCCGGCACATTGTGATATTCAAAATCAGTTCCGTTCCAAACTAATTCTGCTGAGGGAAGATAGTGATTAAAGTAATAAGTACTACCTTCATCAGTGTATCCGTAATACTGAATATACGGAAAGTGCAAACCATAATTATCAAAGATTGCAGTGCTGTGATAACCAATAGCGCCGACTTCAAGCTCCGGAAGAACTTGCAGTGCATTATCCTCAAATTGAGGAAGATTTGCTACTGTATAGAAATATTCAGTGGGACCATCCGAGTACAGGTTTGCATAATCCCAAGTCTCCCCATAGTCAAAGGATTCCCACATGAATGCCCCTTCTTCTACCGGCATATCACCCAGGTCTCCTTCCAGCCATACTGCGCATCCGATGAATGCAACATGACCATCCAGATTGGGATCAACTGCAAATGATTGGAAAGGTCGGCAGGATTTTGCTCGCCAGTCTGTGAACACAGTGACTTCCTCCCAGTTGGCAGTATTCATAATCGTTGAGAAATCTACCCACTCGGAATTCTCAATATCAGTATAAAGAATGCGTACATCTTCACATGGATTTCCAAAAGGATCATATTCATTATTATTGGATAAATGATAAATTCTCAAATAGTTTGCTCCGTCTGGAGAAGCTCCCATATGAATGTAGGGCCAGCAATATTGATTTGGAGATGTGTTGAGAAACACGATAGGTGTAGCCCAGAATCCTGGAATTGAAAGCAGGTGATAGTCATCATAATTAAAAGGAAGTTTGGGGTCTACACCAAAATCTTCGTGCCATGAGGCAAATGGATTGCCTGTGGCTGGATGAACTGCCATGCTTCCGTAGCCCTGATAGTATTCATACGTGCTGATGGTTGCCCAGTTTGTCCCGATGTTACCTGCCGCATCTGCATATGCCCAGTACTGACGGCGGTTTGTAGTGGTCGATGCCGTGCCGAAAAAAGTCATGTAGGTGCCGCCGCCGTAATCGCTTTGCGGCCGGATAGGATAGCTGACATAACTTCCGGGCATATAATCATAATAGGATGTCATTATGCCATAGGGATTTACTGCAATGCTGTAATCTGGCACAGGGGTATTGTCCCTCATCTGTCCCTGGTACATTTTCATTTTTGATATGTCGTAATTTTGGACAGCCCGAGGTTGGTTTTCACTGGCTTTCATAAAATCAGATGCGCCGGCGTTTGCTGCAAAAATAAGAAGCAGCATAAGTAAAGAAATGGTAATTTTTTGCATGAGTTGCCTCCTCTTGTTCATTACCGTGTGTTAACTTGAATAAAATATTCGATACTTCGATCGTACGTTTTCTCCTGAACTTCAGTAAAATAACAGGCTGGGAGCTCTCCCCTTTTTCTGTGATATGCAATGCATTCGCAGCATATACCCTTTTTGTCGCATGGATAGGTGCAATTGCACGTGTGCATATTTTCACTTTTTTTACATTCCATAGACATTCCTTTTAATTAATAAAATTCCATTGTACACCAAAAGCGACACCAAAAGGATTCACTTCATTTAGTTTGAACATGAAGTAATTTGAGTCAAGAATATTGAATATGTTTGTCAATCTCAAATAAAGCAAAAAACGTTTGATGCTCACACCGATCTCGGCAGAACAGAACAATTGATGGTCCACTTTATCTCCTGCGATATCAAGAAAATTACCAAGGTAGGATGCTTCAGCATTAAGAAATATAAAATTCATATGAGGTAGATGCTTCCTGTTTTCCCATTGAAACTTTGCCTTGTAAGACGGGTAATTTACAAGACCCTCCGGGCAATGTGTATAGGTAACTGCAATCCGGTATGTATTATCTATCCCCAATATTCTTGAATGAAGTTCAGCATCAATATCTGCGCCAAACAGCTTGTAATCATCGAGTTGCCCATAGGCAGTTGATTCTTCGTCGGGTAACAAAACCCACTGTCCATCCCTCCTAATCTCATCATAAAATGCGGTAAGAGAAATCTTTGTATTTTCATTTGAGTAGGAAATTTCTGCATTACTGAAAATTATTTTCGTCTTGTTATCGAGAGCATAAATTCCATCATAGTAAAAGTTTTTCTCTTTTCTTCGAGCGCCCACGGACAATTTAGAATTGATAGATTCCGTTATCGGAATATCAAAAACAAGCTCCGGCATAATGAAAACCGTATCAGGTTTTTCAGAAAAGATCACATCATTGACAACTTTGATGGAATAGAAATCCGCAAAAATTCCAGGAGAATTAATAGCAACATGAATAAGATAATCGTGCATATATCCTTTCCAGTAAAAGTGATCAATACCCTGCAGATCAGCACGAAGTAAAATGTTTGTGGTATATTCTTCGAGAGGGAGATCGAAAGCAAGGTTGAACTGATGGCGTACGATCGTGTTCTTGGTTTTGTGAGATGAATTGTCATAAACGTGCTCTTTGCCGTACTGGTTCAGATAGGAAAAGTGAAGGATTTTGTCAAAAAAGAAGGCGTCAAATTGATTTATGATCGTTTCATTTTTCTGAAGATAAGGTGTATTGAGTGAAATTCCATAATCTGGATTGAATACATTATATATTTCATCAGCAGAGAATAATTTGATGAAGTTATAATTAAATTGATGTGTTGCAAAGGATTCTGTAAGAAATTTCTTTTGCACCTGGAACACAAAATTATCAAAGTAACATTTATTTCCCCATGGACTTGTATGCTCTCCGCTCTGTGCATAAAGCTGAAAATTAATGAAATCGGCAAATTTATTCTTGATGAAACCTATGCTTTTATTCTCATTATTAAAAGCTCCATTCGAATATTGAACGTCGGTAAGGAGTGTCCGGAATGAGTTCTGCAAAGGAGTGAGATCATATCTGCCATCTTCGCTATGGAGTACATAATAATTCATCAAAGGATAAAACACATCCTTGGGCTGCACGATATTATCAAATCCGGAGCCAAATATTCCTGTCGAACCCTTGTGATCGGGCACGACATAGTGTGAATTTCCAAAAGTATAATACTCATCTGTACCAAAGGATTTTGCATTATAAGAAAAAAAAGTGTCCTGCAGAGAGACAATGTATTCTTCCAACTCCTCGATCGGCATCACTACAATGTTCGTATCCCCTTCTGATTCAGTAATTACTGTCGTAAGTGAATCTATGAAAAGTGAGTCCGGTTGATAGATTTGTTTCACCTTTGAAGGTTCAGCTTTTTGCGCATGAAGTGTGCTTACAAAAATAAGCGCTAATAGCATCAAAACATATTTTCTTATAACCATTTATGTTCCTTATACCATTTATAGGTTTCGTTCACTCCCTCCTGCAGAGAGTATTGTGGTTGGTAATTGAGCAATTTTTTTGCCTTCTCAATACTACATAACCAGTAGCACTGGCGCATCTCTTTGACTTTCTGAATGTTTATTATTGCCTGCTTTTTTGTGATATGCTTCATTCCCTCATTGAATACTGCAAGAAGGTAACTCAAGAAAATTGGTATATGCAATCTCAGCGCTTTTTTGCACATTGCTTTTTCGGTAGCAGCAATAAAATCTTCAAGCTTGTATATATTTCCGTCACCTGCAAAAAAAGTTTCGTATCGAGCATGCTCACTTTCTGCAGCAAGTATGATCGTCTGCAGAAGATCTTCTACATAGATAAGACTGAGATATTTCTTTCTAAAACCCGCCAGAGGTGCGATATGATTTTTTACAAGCTTAAAATACTGCAAAAAGTCTCTATCGTAAGGCCCATACACGCTGGAGGGTCGAATAATGATCCACGGAACCGGGCACTCTTCACGAACCACTCGTTCTGCTTCCAGTTTACTTTTTCCGTAATAGGAAACAGGATTGCACACGCAGGTTTCTGTTTTTGGTTTAAGCCCATCAGCCGGTCCTGCAGCAGCTTGTGTGCTCAGGAAAACGAACTTCTCAATAGTGCCGCCCCCTATCGATTTAAGCAGGTTTCTAGTTAATTCTACATTGGCATCGAAATAGCGTTTTTCCGTGAGTTCCCTCACTTTTGCTGCAATATGAAAAATAATCTTCTGATCTTTGCATGCATCATGCAGTGAAGGAATTGACCGATAATCCGCATACTTGAACGATACAGGAAGGTCTTCGAGGGAGCTTAGATCCGAAGTTCGTCGTATCATACAAGTAACTTCATACCCTTTTTTCAGCAATGCGCGGACGAGGTTGCTGCCGACAAATCCATTCGCTCCGGTTACCAATGCTTTCTTTTTCATAAGCATAGAAAGAAAATTGTTCGAAATTTTTGTCAATTGAAAATCCTCGAAAGTTTATTCAAATAAATTTGACAATAAATTGCTATTGCAAAATTTCACTATAAATTATACTCATACGCAAAAACTCGATTGGAGATATAGATATGAAAAAGACAGTTTTTACACTTTTAGTTTTTACCCTTCTGTTTTCTGTACCTCTTCTGGCTGAGAAGGTCATTATCCGCATTGATAATCCGGGGAGAGCAATCGCCACATATTTCCTGGAAAATGATTATGATATTGCATCATATTATCCGGAAAAGTATATTGATATTTTCATCCACGAAGAAAGGCTGCCGGAAATTTCTCAGCTTGGTTATCATTTCCGGATTGTGGATTCAGAGTCCAAGATAAAAGAAAACATCGTCACCCGGGCAAAGGATATTTATGGCTATCGTTCTTATGATGACATGAAAATGGAACTCCTCCAGCTTGCCTTCAATCATCCTGGCATTATCACTCTTACTCCCATTGGTGAATCCCGGGGAAAGTATTATTCCACGTGGGGCAATACCAACTATGATGATTATCAGCATGATATTTGGTGCCTGAAGATTTCGGATAATGTCACAGTAAACGAAGACGAACCAAACATCATCTTTGATGGCGAACACCATGCCCGTGAGCCGATCAGCATGGAAATGACAATGCTTATCCTGAATTACCTTGTTGATAATTATGGAACCGATCCTGATGTAACCTTCTGGGTAGATAATGCGCAGATATGGTTCGTTCCGCTTGTTAATCCCGATGGACATAAGATCGTTATAAATCAAGACGACGTTTCGTGGAGAAAAAATATAAGAGATAATGATCTTAACGGACAGATCACCTGGGGCGGTTACTCCTATCCAGATGGCGTCGATCCTAATAGAAATTATGGACCACTTGATTGGTTTGGAGGACAAGGCACAAGCGGTCCGACCGGGGAAACATACTGCGGTCCCGAACCCTTTTCTGAACCAGAAACTAGCGCATTAAGAAATTTACTTGCGCAATACAGGTTTGATTTGGGAATGTCGTACCACAGTTATAGCGAACTCATAATGTGGCCTCTCGGCTTCAATATGTCCTGCACACCTCCTGATGTAAATGCACTCGCAAATATTGGTCAGGAAATGGCTGTAACTGTTCCATCGCAATATGGAGGACATTACACCCCCCAGCAGACAAACGCCCTCTATCCATGCTCGGGAACAACAACTGATTATGGTTATGGTGTTGAAAGAATATTTTATTTTATCACAGAACTCGGTACGACCTTCATACCTAACGCAACAACTATGAACACGATCATCAATAACAACCTCTCAGCAGGTCTGATACTCATTGATAGAATTTTTGACCGTGTGGTCACAGGAAATATTACCGACAGTCTATCCAACGATTATCTCAATGCAGAAGTTTTTGTTTCAGGTATCGATGATACAGGAACTGAAGTCGAGCCCTATATGAGTGGACCCGACTTTGGACGCTATTACAGAATTCTACTCCCCGGCACCTATGATCTTACGTTCTCTGCATTCGGTTATCTCCCAAAAACAATTGATGATGTGCAGGTCGTTACGGGTTTTCAGACAGAGCTTGATGTCGAGCTTGTTCCCGCTGCAACAGTCAATGTACATGTCAATCTTAAAAATGAGGATGGTCTTCCCATTCCAAATGCAGATATCTGTGTGCTTGACACACCGCTTGATACTGTCGCAACCAATATAATGGGTTATGCCCAGATCAGCAATGTCCCCTATGGCAGTTATGAAGTGGCGATCACTGCAGCAGTATACGGCACCTTTACTTATCTCATGGATGTGTCAGAGACCACAAACTCATTTACTTTTATCATGGTGGAACCCTTCTTTATTGATAACCTCGAACTCGGTGCCGATAAATGGAATACCACAGGCGATTGGGGCTTAAGTACCTCGCAAAGTTACAGCGGAATTTTCTCTCTCACGGATAGTCCTGACGGCGAGTATAGCAACTATGAACTTTCCTACGCAACCCTGAATGAAGCGATCGATCTGACAAGCGCACTATCAGCTCATGTCGAATTTATGACGAAATATGAGATCGAATCCGGATATGACTTTGCGTATTTCCAGATTTCCACAAATGGCACAACATGGACTGATCTCACAGATTATACCGGTTTTCAAACAAACTGGATTTGTGAATCTATAGACCTGCTCGACTATCTTGGGCAAACCGTGTACTTCAGGTTCAAATTTGATTCCGACTCTTATGTTACTGACGACGGTATTTATATTGATGATTTCAAAATTTATAGATTTGAGAATAACTTCTCAAACGATGATCCGGCTGTACAGAACACTTTTGCGCTATACCAGAATTATCCAAATCCATTCGGAAGCTCAACCCAGTTTGCCTTTATGCTTCCCGCTAACACGGAAAGTGCCGAGATTTCCATCCATAATCTTTTAGGACAGCTCGTGGATCGGATTGAATTAACTCCGGAAGATATATTGAGCAGAAATATTACCTGGGATGCCACGGATTCATCCGGAAATGAAGTTCCTTCCGGCGTGTATTTCTATAAGCTCTCGACTAAAGATAAAGAGACAATCAGGAAAATGGTTTTGATGAAATAATCTCTACTTACAAACTATTATATCTAGAGACGTACATTTGTGCGTCTCTTTTTTTTAACAAGATGAATGTAGGGGCTGAACATGTTCAGCCCTTTTAACACAAACTCAACTTGAGTTTTCAAAAAATATTTCAACTTTTTTGAGTGGTGGCGTCACAATTTGGTGCTTTTTTTGATATATATGTAGAGAAGCTTTGAAAGGTGTAAAAATGAAAGAACTTGTCTGCCCACTGGCTGATGAAAAGAAATGTATTATTTGAGTTATTGTAAGGGTATCAAGTGTTTTTAGAAACGATGACATCTATAAAAATTGTTAATAGCATTGCTGTAAAACTATATGATGTTTGCGATTATATCATTACAATTAATGTATTAAAATTAATAGAGAGTGCAAAATATACCGTTTCCTTTGATTTTACAGGTAAAAACAAATTTACCTGAACAGACCTATCTGTAGTACTTCCCGAAATAGATAGGTTTTCTTATTGACAAAAAAATCGAACATTTTACAAGAGAGATTATGAAATGGAATATTGAGCTTGACAGGAATACTCCTTTACGAATGACCTTTGCGTTAAGGGGGAAAAGCAGAATAAAGGAATAAAAATAACTGAGGTAAAAAAATGTTAAAAAAATTGTACTACTCGCAATATTGATGACTATGTTCATCGCTGGTAATTTGTTGGCAAGTGAGAGACCATGGTTTGGGGGTTTCTTAGAATTAAACACCAGTAATTCAGCTGATGTAGAAATTGGTTATAAGGACATCTCTAATAATGAGTACCCTCAAATATATTGGTATGATAAATCCTCAGATACTTATTCATTCGGTTTTTCAGTAGGTACGAATGAACCAGCACCAGTTAAAATATATGCAAAAGGATGGGCTCCATACAGCTGCTATGATTATGACGAATGTAATGCACAGTTGTATGGTATAAACAATCTTCAATTATGGTTAGGTGTTGTACCTGATCCGGGAGAACCTGAAGCACCAGAGGAATAAAGTAATTCTATTGGGGCAGAAGTATTTGCTTCTGCCCTCACTTTAAAATTTATGGAGACTACAATGAAAAAACACTTTATAATTTTTATATCATTTATTTTATTTAATTTATTGGCACTATCACTTTTTGCAAATGATTTTTCTATAGAAAAGATAAACACTTTCGCTTTCTGCCAGAATTATTTTTCCAATACCACAATTGAAGTTGAGCCACCCTATATGTATGCACTCACAAGCTACGGGCTCGAAATATATGAAATACAAATTAATGGATTATTGCAAAAGATATCAGGATTACCAATAAAAAAATCTTTGAAATTTGTAAAAAGAGATAATTATTTATATATAGGTTCTCATGTGATATCACATTACGATCCTGCAACTCTTTATGTATACAAGGTTGATGTAAGCGATAAGTATAATCCATCTGTAACACAGACTTTGGAATTTGACAATTTATCTGAAGCGATCATACCTATATTAATCGGTGATTATTTTATTGCAGAAACATTTTGGGGTACTGACTATATATATACAATACCGGAACTAGAGCTTTACGGAACAATAGATGATTGGGATATGTATCTTCAACAATTAAACGACACACTGTGTTTTAATTTCATTCAAGCAAGCATCTTTGATCTATATGATAACACAGATATTCTAAATTTACAGTATGTTACCACTGTAGATATGTATGATATTCACGGTGGTTATAGTCCAGAACAATTTCACATCATAAATGATACAATATGCATTTCATCAGGACAGTCTGCTGTTTCCTTATGGAATATCAGTAATATATCACAATGGGAATATGTCAGTCATTATGTTCCTGATATGCATCTTCAAAGTGATACAAATTTCTCAATGTATGAGAATTATATTATCCTCTCTCGATTTGATGGTTTGGAGTTAATTGATATTACTGATATATATAATCCACAATCGCTCTATTTTTGCGAATACAATAATGATAGTGACATTGAATACTATATCGTTAATAATAATGAATACATTTACATTGGTTCTAGGTTGAATGGCATGGGAATATATCAAATTGAAAATGAAGAAATAGTTTTCATTAAAGATTATTACGAATATCCAAGTTTTAATTATTCTACACTTATATATCAGAATCATCTTTTTATCGAGAGTACTGCACATGGGATATTTATATTTGATGTCACTAACCCACTAGAACCCATAGAGATCACGACATGCCTGAAAGAAGCCCCACTAAGATCACCCGTAGGACATGATTCACTTATTGTCGTACATGATTATGATGAAATAAGCATAAAAATTTATGACATAGGTGAACCTTATAATCCAATACTAAGAAATACTATTGATGGTTTTACACTTTTAGACTGGTGGTACTCAACAATACGATTTGATGATTCAGAACCTCAATCAATGTATGTTTCTAATTTCAATAATGGAAATGTAAGAAAATATGATATTGCAGAACCTGGTGATTGTCCTCTTCTCTTTGCATACAATATAACAAATACTAATACTGATTTTATAGCGAAAGATGGATATGGATATATATTTACACCCGAAACACATCCTCAACATCTCTATATTATCGGGGGATTAAATGTTAATAACCCAACTATTATTAATACAATTGAAAATTTTTCCCAATATACCTATTCGCCATATATTTTTCTTTGCGGTGATTATTTATGTTTAAGGTATTCAGCAGATTATTATGAAACAAAATTATATTCTTTGGATGACCCTGAAAACCCACAAATTGCATGTACACTGGAAGTACCTTCTACAAATTCATGGCCAAAAATTTATGACAATCTTGTTTTTACAAAGACACATAATTTATCTTTTGTATATGATTTGAATGGATGTAATGGAGATACGTTACACTATATAGATTATTTTGATGGACTTTTTATGATGTATGGTTTTGATTTCTATGACGTAGATGATAAGAATTATTTATTTGTTACAGAACCATCAATTATTGGATTGTATGAGTATAATTACAATGTTGGAATCGACGACGAACCGGAAGCAAACGACCAATTACTCTGCTCCCACCCCAACCCATTCTCTTCCTCGAACACAATATCTATAAAATTCAATCACCCGACTTCACTTCGTTCCGTCGTGGCAGGCGAATTATCAAAAATTAAAATTTATAATATAAAAGGACAACTAATTAAAACAATTATCTCGTTCCCAAACCCCAGTTTGGGAACGCATGAAGCGGTTTGGAATGGGAAGGATGAAAGTGGGAAAGAAGTGTGTGCCGGTGTGTATTTGTATAAGATGGACGATGAGGATGGGTTTGTTGGAAAAGTGGTGAAACTTCGTTAAAACTTCCACCTACGCTGCGCTACGACATGATAAAACAGCGTAACAGGTCAAACTTCACTAACGCTCATCGATAAATTGTGAAGAGGGAAAATCGAAAAGTGAAGAAAGAATAGAGACGGGTTTACCCCATCTTAATGAAGTGCTGATTAGAACAAATAGACTCCTTCCCGACTTGTCTTGAGAAATGCAGATTATGTGCTAATCATCATAATTTTATTAAATTCCCCAAAAAGTTAGAGAAAAATTCGATTTCACTTGACAACCATTTTTTATAAACTTAACCAACACACAAAAAAATTTTGATTGATTATATCATATGAATATTCATGAATATCAGGCAAAACAGCTTTTCACAACTTACGGAATAACAATCCCTTCGGGCAAAATGGCGGAAACCTCTGAGCAGGCATTAGAAGCAGCCCGGGAGATCGACAGCCAAAAATGGATCATTAAAGCCCAGATCCATGCCGGCGGTAGAGGAAAAGGCGGCGGAGTAAAGATCGCTTCCTCGATTGAAGATGTAAAAACAATCGCAGAGAATATGTTGGGTATGAGATTAGTCACCCACCAGACAGGTCCCAAAGGCAAACTTGTCCAAAAGATATATATTGAAGAAGTTGAACCGATAAAAAAAGAATACTATCTCGGACTGGTGCTTGACCGTAAAGCAGAAATGCCTGTGATGATAGCATCGACCGAAGGCGGAATGGAGATCGAAAAAGTTGCTGCCGAATTTCCCGATAAGATCATCAAAGTCCGCATCGATCCCCTGATCGGCTTCCGAAATTTTCATGGTGTAGAGCTCGCGAATGGGCTTGGATTGGATAAGACACAATCACGTAATTTTTCAAAATTTGCCCGGGCTTTGTATAATCTCTACAAAGAAAAAGATGCGAGTCTTATCGAGATCAATCCCCTTGTACTTAAAGAAGATGACACCTTCATTGCACTGGATGCAAAGATCAACTTTGATGACAATGCTCTGTTCAGACACAAAGACATTCTGGAGATGCGCGATCTTTCTGAGGAAGAACCCACAGAACTGGAAGCAAGCAGTTTCAACCTGAACTACATCAAACTCGATGGAAATGTCGGATGTATGGTAAACGGCGCCGGTCTTGCGATGTCCACAATGGATATCATCAAGATCAAGGGCGGAGAACCGGCAAACTTTCTCGATGTGGGTGGAGATGCTTCTGCTGAAACCGTTGCAAAAGGATTCGAGATCATTCTCAGAGATAAAAACGTAAAAGCTATCTTCGTGAACATTTTTGGCGGGATCGTCCGCTGCGATCGTATTGCGAACGGCATCCTCGATGCTGCAAAAGAGATCAATGTTGCGGTACCTGTCGTTGTCCGGCTGGACGGCACGAATGCAAAAATTGCTATGGAAATTCTACAAAAAGCACACATCCCAAACATCATTACTGCCAGCAGTCTCGCTGATGGAGCTCAAAAAGCAGTAGATGCAGCAAGGGGAGTATGATCATGGGAATACTCGTTAATAAAGATTCAAAAGTAATAGTGCAGGGTTTTACCGGCAAAGAAGCTACTTTTCATGCAGGGCAATGTATAGAGTACGGCACGAGTATCGTCGGTGGTGTTACTCCCGGTAAAGGAGGTCAGATCCATCTTGACAGACCCGTGTTCAGCACGGTTAAAGATGCGGTTGATCATACCGGAGCCGACACCTCGCTTATCCTTGTTCCCCCATCCTTTGCGGCAGATGCCATAATGGAAGCTGCTGACGCTGGTATCAAAGTCATTGTCTGCATCTCGGAAGGCATTCCCACACTGGATGTCATGTATGCAAAAATGTATGTGACCAAAAAGGGCGCAGTACTTATCGGACCAAACTGCCCGGGTATAATCACAGCAGAAGAAGCGAAAATCGGCATTATGCCGGGAAGTATCTTCAAAAAAGGACATGTCGGTGTTATCTCAAAATCAGGAACCCTGACATACGAAGCTGCCAATCAGGTTGTGACCGCAGGACTCGGGATTACTACTGCCATTGGCATCGGTGGTGATCCTATCATTGGCTCGACCTTTATAGATTTACTGAAACTATTCGAAGAAGATCCCGAAACTCATGCTGTTGTTATGATTGGCGAGATCGGTGGAGATCTGGAAATCCAGGCAGCTCAGTATATAAAAGATAATATGAAAAAACCCGTTGTAGCTTTCATAGCAGGGCAGACTGCTCCCAAAGGAAAACGAATGGGACACGCAGGTGCTATAATTGCAGGAAGCAAAGGCACAGCCCAAGAAAAGATGTCTGCATTGGAACAAGCCGGAGTGCGGGTATGTAAATCTCCTGCCGATATCGGAATAGCAGCTAAAGAAGTATTATCATAAAATATAATATTATTAACCACAGGTCTCCATTTCATTACGCCGTTGCAGGCAAAATAAACAAAATTGATAAAATAAATTTTTATAGAACATTTTTCCTAAACACCATTTTCGTGCTTTTCGTAAATTTCGTGGTTAAATTTTTTATTTGTAGGAGTTTTTAGTGAGAGAAATCGATGTTAAAGAAATTATTCCCATTGTAAGAAAGCTCTGTATCGATGCCAACTATTACATCGGCCAGGATGTACTGGACAAGATCAGGGAATTCTACGAGAAAGAAGAATCTCCAACTGCAAAAGAAGTGCTGACTATCCTTCTGGAAAACTATGAACTTGCTGCTAATGAAAAAATGCCTTCATGCCAGGATACAGGTGTGGCTGTTGTTTTTGTCGAGCTTGGGCAGGATGTTCATCTTGTTGGTGGTGACTTTTATGAATCTATAAATGAAGGTGTTCGTCGGGGTTACAAAGACGGGTATCTAAGAAAATCCATTGTTAATGATCCGATCATTGACCGCGTGAACACAAAAGACAATACACCTGCTCTCATTTATACTGATATTGTGCCCGGCAGTCAGATCAAGCTCACAGTCGCACCAAAAGGTGGCGGTTCGGAAAATATGAGCGAAGTCAAAATGATGAAGGCGGCTGACGGTATCGAAGGTGTGGTTGATTTTGTGGTTGACCGCGTAAGCCGTTCGGGTGGAAATCCCTGTCCCCCAATCGTTGTAGGAGTAGGTCTTGGCGGAAACTTCGAGCAGAGTGCACTTCTTGCAAAAAAAGCGCTGCTTCGCCCCCTAAATGAATCTCATCCTGAAGAAAAATGGGCAAAAATAGAAAAAGAAATTCTGGAAAAGGTGAACAAGCTCGGGATCGGTCCCCAAGGATTTGGTGGAAGAACAACTGCTCTCGGCGTATCAATCATGTATAAACCCTGTCATATTGCATCAATGCCGGTTGCGGTGAACATCCAATGTCACGCTGCACGGCATAAAAGCGCAGTTATTTAGGAAGGAGATCACATGCCACAGACAATTAAATTACAAACTCCTTTAACTGACGAAGATATTTCCAAACTTTCTATTGGCGATAAAGTGCTTATTTCCGGAACGATCTACACAGGACGAGATGCTGCGCACAAGCGGTTGGTCGAACTTATTGAAGCAGGCAAAGAGCTTCCTTTTGATATAAAAGGACAGGTAATATATTATGTTGGTCCGGCTCCGGCACCTCCCGGAAAACCGATCGGCTCTGCAGGTCCTACAACGAGTTACAGAATGGATCCATACGCACCTGCACTCATGGATGTCGGCTTGAAGTGTATGATCGGCAAAGGACCCCGCAATCAGGCAGTTATCGATTCCATGAAAAAAAATAAGGCGGTCTATCTCGCTGCAATCGGTGGCGCCGCAGTAGTAGTTGCTAAGTCAATTAAAGAAGCACAAGTAATTGCCTATGACGATCTCGGCACAGAAGCAATTCGGAAACTCAAAGTTGAGGATTTTCCATGCATAGTCGCAAATGATATTTATGGAAATGACATATATAAAGAAGGTGTAAAAGAGTATAAAATTGAAACTTGATACTCGAAATTAATATGGTGTCGGAAAATATTTCTTCAATTATCCAATTATTTATGAGTCTGCTCTAAAGACTTGTGATTAGAAATATGTTAAAAAAATTTTCATATCTGGAAACCGATGAATCGGTTAAAAGTCGCTATCATCTTATTAACCACCAACTTCAGTTGGTGGTTAATGAAACAAAAAGAACATTAACCGTTTAAATGGTTTCTCGTTTTAATAAATCTGGCTTTATAGAGTGAACTCTTTTACATACTTAAATATGAAAAAGTTATATTGGGATTTGATAAGAACTCCTAGTTTCAAATTTCAAATTTCAAATTTCAATCATCAAACTCAGGAGTTTTGAATGAGATATTGGGAAAAACCATTTGGGAAAGAAAAACCCAAAACAATAAGCGGAGAAATCCATATCGTCAACGATAGATGTAAAGGATGCTCCTTCTGTATCGAGTACTGCCCGAGAGAAGTACTTGAAATCTCCAAGGATTTTAACCAAAAGGGATATCATCCTCCAGTTGTCGCAAAACCGGACAGGTGTACTTTTTGTGGCTTATGTGAAATGATCTGTCCTGATTTTGCAATATTTGTCACTGAGAAGGAGGAGTAGTGTACAGAGAATCACGATTACACGGTGAATTTTTCATGCAGGGCGATATCGCTTGTGCAGAAGGTGCACTTGCTGCCGGCTGCCGTTTCTTTGGCGGTTATCCCATTACTCCAGCATCCGAAATTGCAGAACGAATGGCATATCGTCTACCCCTTCTTCAAGGAGTATTTATACAATATGAAGATGAAATCGCTTCTATGGCAGGCATTCTCGGTGCTTCATGGGCTGGAGTGAAATCCATGACCGCAACATCCGGACCAGGCTTCTCACTGATGAACGAGAATATCGGTCTTGGTATGATGATGGAAGCTCCCTGTGTTGTGGTGAATGTTCAAAGAGGTGGACCTTCTACCGGGCTTCCAACCTCCTGGGCACAATCCGACATGATGCAGGCTCGCTGGGGTTCGCATGGTGACTATGGAAGTATTTCTCTTGTACCCAATTCCCCTCAGGAATTCTTCGATCTGACAGTAACCGCATTCAATTTTTCAGAGAAATACAGATTGCCTGTATTTATTATGGCAGATGCTCTTGTCGGACACATGACTGAGAAAGTTGTCATTCCTCCAGTTGAAGAACTTGAGATCATAAACAGAAAATATACAAATAAAAAACCGGAAGATTATCTCCCTTATGACTATGGAGAAGATCTCATACCCGATTTTGCAAAAGCCGGGGATGGATACCGCTATCATACTACAGGACTAACCCATGACAAACGGGGCTATCCGGACATGACGTTTGAATGCCAGAACGAGCTTGTACCCCGCCTTGTGAACAAGATCAAAAATCATATTGATGATATTTCTCTTACTGAGGAGTATGACATCGAGGGTGCAGATGTGATTGTCATTTCCTATGGAATTACTTCACGCACCGTGCTTCCTGCGATCACCATGGCAAAGAAAAAGGGAATAAAAGTCGGTTATCTACGCCTAAAAACAGTATGGCCCTTCCCTGAAGAGAAAATTCGCAAGCTCTCTGAAAAAGTTGCCGGTTTTGCAGTTCCGGAAATGAATCTCGGACAGATATCACTCGAAGTGGAACGATGTGCACATAATGATTCTATTGTCAAACTCGTTCCCCATCCAGGTGGAGCCATACATAAATTTGAAGACGTGCTACACGCAATTGAAGAGGTCGCACATGGCAAATAATACAGCTCAATTACAAGAAAAAACGCATCCAATGGAAGATCTCCTGAGGATGGATAGAATGCCTCATATCTGGTGTTCCGGATGCGGGCTTGGTTCTGCAGTGACAGCCTTTGTGGAAGGTTTGAAAAAAGCAGGTGTATCTTATGATAAAACAGCAATAGTCTCAGGCATTGGCTGTACCGGTCGAGTTGCCGGCTATGTTCGACTTGATTCTTATCATACGACACACGGAAGAGCGATACCCTTTGCGACAGGTCTGAAACTCGCAAACCGTGACCTAACGGTGTTTGTTTTTTCTGGTGATGGAGACCTTTTTGCAATCGGTGGAAATCATCTCATCCATGCAGCCAGAAGGAATGTTGATATTAATGTGATCTGTGTGAACAATTTCATTTATGGTATGACAGGCGGACAAAACGCGCCGACTACTCCTCTGGGAGCATACAGTTCTACTGCACCATTCGGCAACTATGAGATGCCCTTCAACCTAGTTGGACTTGCAGCAGCAGCCGGTGCGAGTTACGTAGCACGTTGGACAACCATGCATGTGCGCCGTTTGACAGACTCCATTGCTACAGCTGCAAACAAAAAGGGATTCTGTTTCATTGAGATCGTTTCTCCTTGTGCTACGGTTTTTGCCAGAAAAAATGGAGGCGGGACAGGGCTTGATCTGCTCAAAGATTTCCAAACCCGTTCCATAATAGACCATGAAGCTGACCCAACACAGATACCTCTTACTATGGATAATGAGATTGTATGCGGTGAATTTGTAAATGAAGACAGGCCAACTTTCTGGGAAAATGTCCAAGCTGGTATTAAATCTCAGCTAGAAAAGTTTTCAAACTGGGAAGAAATGCAAAGCAATTCCAGAAAAATTTCTCATAAAACAGATCGAAAATATACAGTAAGTAGAGATTTTTAATTTGTCAGGAGCAATACATGAGCGAACTCAGAGTTAAAATATCAGGATTTGGCGGACAAGGCATTATCCTCTCTGCCTTCATTGTTGGAAAAGCAGCTTCAATATATGACCAGCAACACTCTTCTATGACCCAGGCATACGGACCGGAAGCACGTGGTGGCGCCTGTAGCTCGCAGGTTGTAATTTCACCCAAAAATGTCGAATACCCGCTTGTTGATACTGCCGATGTGCTCATTGCCATGTCTCAGGAAGGATATGATACTTTTCTACCGATTTTAAAAAAAGGCGGTATTCTTTTATATGATACCGACCTCGTGGAAAAGTTACAATCGCATAAAGGTTTTATTGCAAAAGGAATCCCGGCAACCCGGCTTGCTGAAGAACTTGGCAAAAAGATCGTGGCAAATATTGTTATGCTCGGATTTGCTACAAAACAGGCAAAGATCGTTTCCCCCGAAGCTATGCAAGAAGCTATCGCAGATTCGGTACCCAGCAAATTTACTGACCTTAACATGAAAGCTTTTCAGGTAGGTTATGAATATCATGAGGAACAAGAATGAGTCTAAAGATCACTCGCGAAAAAATAAAAAATTCTCTTGTTGATAAAATTGAAGATATCTCAGGACAAAATGTTTTTGATTGTTACCAGTGCGGGATGTGCTCTTCCGGCTGTCCTGTCACAGATTACATGGATTACTCCCCCAACCAGGTCATGCGCCTTGTTCAACTCGGTTCTGTTGATGAAATACTAAATTCAAGGACTATCTGGATCTGTTCGACATGCTTGCAGTGCTCAACACGCTGTCCAAAAGGGATTGATGTTGCAAAAGTTATGGAAGCACTTCGCACCATCAATCTTCGCCAGCGAGAGTGTACACTTAAACCTGAAGATCTTAAATTAAATGAGCTCAAAGACCTTCCCCCAATTGCATTGGTCAGTGCCTTCAGAAAATTAACAGGATAAATATAGAATGCAGAAGTCAGAAGATATAAGACAGAATGATGGTAAATCAGCAAGAAACTTTTCAGTTCGTGACTCATTATCTTCTCCCGACTTCTGTCTCCTTAATTCTATGAATATGAAATTTTAAAGGAATATAGTATGAAATCAGGATATTTCCCGGGCTGCACCCTGAAGACAAATGCAAAGAATTTCGAAGATTCCGCTATGCAGGTCATGGAAGTTCTCGGACAACCATTAGAAGAGATGGAAAACTGGCTCTGTTGTGGTACTGTGTTTTCTATGACGACAGACGATCTAATGCTCCAGCTTTCTTCGATCAGAAATCTGCTTCGTGCTGAAAATCAAGGATATGATGAACTTATAACCCTGTGCAGTATGTGCTACAACACACTTAAAAGAGCAAAGGAATTTATTCTTAATGATGAAGAGAATCTGCGTAAAGTCAATGACTTCATGTACAAAGAAGAATCAAAATTCAAGGGAACTACCGATGTAGTACATCTTCTCAGCATTCTTAAAGACAGGATCACTTTTGACAAGATCAAGAACAAGGTTACGAAGCCGTTAACGGACCTAAAGATAGGCGCTTACTACGGCTGCCTTCTCCTGCGCCCCAAAGAACTTGCCATCGATGATTATGAAGATCCGTCTGTTATGGAAGAACTTGTGGATACTCTCGGTGGCGAAGGTATTGTTTTTCCTTACCGGTTAGAGTGCTGTGGTGCATACCAGACGGTCATAGAAAAAGACGTTACTATTAAAAGAACCTTTGAGATAATAAATTCTGCGCGCAATGCGGGATGTGAAGCACTTATCACAAGCTGTCCGCTGTGTACATTTAACCTCGACCAGCGGCAAAAAGAAACATCCGAAGAATTTTTGGAATTTTCAACTATGCCGATATTCTATTTCACAGAACTGATGGCTCTTGCTCTTGGAATTAAATGGAATAAAGATTGGACGAAACTACACTACGTAAACCCCGAACCTTTCCTGAAAGAAAATGGTTTAATATAATAAAAGAAAGATGAAGAAATGAACAAGATTGGAGTATTTGTTTGTCATTGCGGAGATAATATTGCCGGCACAGTTGACGTGGAGAGAGTTGCCAAAGAAATTGCTAAATATGATGGAGTTGCTCATAGCGTTGACTATACTTTTATGTGTTCTGAGCCGGGCCAAAAAATGATAAAAGATGCCATAACTGAAAAAAAATTGGATGGCGTAATTGTTGCAAGCTGTACCCCCACAATGCACGAAGGTACATTTAGAAAAGCAGCAGCATCAGCCGGACTAAATCCATATCAATGCGAAATTGCCAATATAAGAGAGCAATGCAGCTGGGTTCATTCCGATAAAGAGAAAGGCACTCAAAAAGCAATTCTTATTATAAAATCGATGATCGAAAAGCTTAAGATGAATGAGTCGCTGTATCCTGTATCGATGCCTACAAATAAAAATGTATTAGTAATTGGCGCTGGGATTGCCGGGATTCAAGCTGCCCTGGATATTGCTGAAGCAGGACATAAAGTCTTCCTTGTTGAGAAAAGACCCTATATCGGCGGTCATATGATCCAACTTTCAGTAACTTTCCCAACACTCGATTGCTCACAATGCATTCTCACACCCAAAATGGTACAGGTTGATCAAGATGAAAATATAGAACTTTTTGTAAATAGTGAAGTAGAATCAATAGATGGGGCAGTAGGCAATTTCAAAATAAAGATTAAGAGAAAAGCACAATATATTAATCCCGACATTTGTACCGGATGCGGAGATTGTGTCGACACATGTCCCGTGCTTGTTCCGGACGAATATGAAGAAGGACTCTCATACCGAAAAGCTGTATATATGTCCTTTCCTCAGGTAATACCATACACTTATACATTAGATATTGATAACTGTCTTGGCTTAGATCCCATAGCTTGCGGAAAATGTAAGGACGCATGTAAGGAAAATGCAATTAATTATGACTTGAGAGATGAGATCATTGAAAAAACAGTCGGAGCAGTCATAGTTGCAACAGGATATGATCAATATCCTATGGAAAATATTGGTGAATATGGATACGGAAAATATCCTGATGTTGTAAGCGGACTTCAATTCGAAAGACTCATTTTTGCAGTTGGTCCTTCGGGCGGCAAGATGTTGCGTCCTTCGGATGGTAAACCGGTTAAGGAAATTGCCTTTATTCAATGTGCTGGCTCGCGTGATCCCGAAAGACACCTTTCACATTGCTCGAAAATATGCTGTATGTATACCGCCAAGCAGGCAAAATTGTTTAAGACAAAAGTTCCTGATGGCCAGGCATATATTTATTATATAGATATCAGAGCAGCAGGAAAAGATTATGAAGAGTTCCTTCAAAAAGCACAATCTGATCAAAGATTGATTTATATACGCGGTAAAGTTTCCAGAATTTATAAAGAAAATGATAAAATGGCAATCAGTGCTTTTGATACTCTCTCCGGTAAAAAGATAGACGCAAAAGTTGATATGGTTGTTCTTGCTTTAGGATTAGTTCCAAGTTTTGGAACTGCAGAGTTAGCACGCAAATTTAATCTTTCTGTAGGAACTTCCGGCTTCCTCTCTGAAGCACATCCAAAATTAAGACCTGTAGAATCGGTAAATTCAGGATTTTTCCTTGCAGGAACATGTCTGGGACCGAAAGATATCCCCGAAACCGTTGCCCAAGCTTCAGGAGCTGCTTCAAAAGCACTCTCTCTCTTAGCGCATGACAGTGTAGAAAAATCACCAATTATTGTACAAGTTGATGCCGAGAAATGCGATGGATGCGGGAAGTGTGCAGAGGAATGCATTTTTGATGCGATCACAATTGATACAATCCAAAACATCGCTGTCATAGACGAAATGAAATGTAAAGGATGTGCCTACTGCATTCCCGAATGCCCTCATGGTGCAATTGAGCAAAAGAATCTCTCTGATCTGCAAATCTACAATATGATTAATGCTATACTAACTAAAGGTAAAAAGACTGAAACATTTGAGCCGAAAATTATCTGCTTCTTAAGTGAGATCGGTCCTTATCAGGCAGCAGATCTTGCAGGAACCGGAAGAATGGAATACAGACCTAATGCATTCATAATCAAAGTATTATCAATATCAATGCTTAATGAAAATCATATTCTGTATGCACTAAAGCATGGAGCTGACGGCGTGCTGATCAGCGGAAGTCATCCCGGAGAATCTCCTTATCCTGGTGCATGCCTTAAAGCTAAAGAGAGAATAGACCTTATAAAGAGTAAAGTGAAGAATGCCGGATTGGATCCAAATAGAATACGATTAGAATGGTATGCCGGCAGGCAAGCAAAAGGACTAGCCACATATGTTGATAACTTTGTTGAATATCTCAAAATGACAGGTCCAGTTGTTTCCGCTAATTGGAAATCGTTGAACTAAAAAATAAACATGAAATTATTGAAAAACATGGTTGTGGCTCTTCATGAAGAAATGCTACACGCTTATAGTTGTGAATGCTTATTCGCATTCCAGATCGTATGTAGTCAAAATATGGCGATGTCATGAAAAAATCATATTATATTTATCCCAAACCCCTATTAAAAAAATAATCTAAAAAAATAGAGGATTATAATGAAAAAAATCGGCGTTTTTATTTGCCATTGCGGAATAAACATAAAAGATACAGTTGATGTCGAGAGACTTACCGAAGAACTGGCAGACTATCCGGGTGTTGCTTATACAGAAAATTATATGTTCATGTGCTCCGATCCCGGACAAAATCATATACAAGATGCAATACGCGAGAATAAACTAGATGGTGTCGTTGTTGCCGCCTGTTCTCCTACTTTGCACGAATCGACATTCCAGACCGTGATGAAGGAGTCGGGTCTTAACGAATATCAAATGGAGATCGCAAATATCCGCGAGCAGTGCAGTTGGGTCCATAACGATATTGAACAGGCAACTCACAAAGCGAGACTAATAATCAAAACAGCTATTGAAAAACTTAAGTTGAATGAATCTCTTTACCCGGTTTCTGCACCGGTCACAAAGAAAGCCCTTGTTATAGGTGGCGGCATTGCAGGCATTCAGGCAGCCCTCGATATCGCAGATGCAGGTTTCCAAGTTATTATGGTTGAAAAGAAACCCTCGATCGGTGGGCACATGATCCAGCTTTCAGAAACCTTTCCGACACTCGACTGCTCACAGTGCATCCTCACACCGAAAATGGTTGCTCTCAACAAACATAAAAATATTAAACTCTATGTGAATAGCGAAGTGGAAGGTATCGATGGATATATTGGAAATTTCAATGTAAAGATCAAGCAAAATGCTCTGTATGTTGATCCTCATAAATGCAATCTCTGCGACGATTGTACAGAAGTATGTCCGGTACTTGTACCAAACGAACAGGAAGAAGGACTTTCATGGAGAAAGGCAATCTATATTCCTTTCCCTCAGGCAATTCCGGCGACCTATACACTCGATTTGGAAAACTGCCTCGGTCTCGAACCTATTGCATGCGGAAAATGCCGTGAAAAATGTATTGCCGAAGCAATAAATTATGATGCAAAAGAAACGATCATTGAAGAAAAAGTCGGTGCAGTCATCGTGGCAACCGGTTTTGACCTTTATCCTGTTGAAAATATTCCTGAATACGGATATGGAAAATATCCTGATGTGATCACGAGTTTGCAGTTCGAGCGAATCCTTTCTGCGACCGGCCCTACAGGTGGTGAAATATATCGACCCTCTGATGGCAAGGTTCCCAAAGAGATCGTCTTCGTTCAATGCTCCGGCTCGCGTGATCCTGAACATCATCTCTCCTATTGTTCGAAGATATGCTGTATGTACACGCTCAAACATGCCAAGCTTTATAAACACAAGGTCCACAACGGACAGCCATATATCTTTTATATTGATATTCGAGCAGGAGGTAAACTTTACGAGGAATTTGTCCAGCAGGCAGTGTCCGAAGAAGGTATCTTATATATACGCGGTAAAGTAGCTAAGATATATAAAGAAGGCGATAAGATGGTCGTCATGGGCATGGACACACTAATCGGCAAAAAGATAGAAGTGACAGCAGACCTCGTTGTACTTGCAATGGGAATCGTACCAAGCGAGGGCTCTCATGGTCTTGTTAAAAAGTTGAAAATCAATACAGATGACAAGGGATTCCTCTCCGAAGCACATCCAAAACTGCGTCCAGTAGAAAGTTTACAAGCGGGATTTTATCTCGCAGGGACTTCACAGGGCCCGCGTGATATTCCGGACTCTGTTTCCCAGGCATCGGGAGCTGCTTCCAAAGCTCTTATTCTGCTTTCCAGCGATAAGATATATCATTCGCCAATTATTGCTTATGTGGATGAAGAACTTTGTTCCGGCTGCACGATCTGTGTGGGAACCTGTCCCTACGGTGCTCGTGAACTGAATGAAGTTTCAAAAGTAGTAGAGGTTAATGAAATCCTCTGTGAGGGTTGTGGTGCCTGTATCAGCGCATGTCCTTCGGGTGCTGCACAACAGAAGAACCTTACAGACGACCAGATCGATAATATGATCAAAATAATTGCGAGCGGCATATAAGCTCGCTCAATATACATATGGATTAGGGAATCGCATGAAAGATTTTGAACCAAAGATTGTCTGTTTTTTATGCAAATGGTGTACCTATTCCGGTGCAGATCTCGCCGGTACATCACGAATGAAATATCCGCCAAATGGTGTTGTTATAAAAACTTTGTGCTCTTCAAGGGTGGACCCTCAGCACGTACTCCTTGCATTCAGCAAAGGATGCGATGGCGTATTCATCGGCGGATGTCATCCAGGTGACTGTCATTATCAAAGTGGCAATTATAAAACTAAAAGAAGAGTGATTTTGCTAAAAAAAGTCCTTGAACAGCTCGGTCTGAATTCCAACCGTCTTCGTCTTGAATGGATATCTGCAAGCGAAGGAAAAAAATTTGCAAACACTATGAAAGAATTCACAGACCAGGTAAAAAAATTAGGTCCAATTCCTAAAATTAACTGCGAATGAATGCGAAATAAAAAGTGAAAAACGATAAATGAAGAGCGAAAATTACCCGTTTTCATTAGATTTTAATAATATTAGGAGGAATCATAATGCCTAAGAACATTCCCATGGTGAAAGTATATATTTTAGGGGAAGGTTTTGATGTGCCCGAAGGATCAACCATAATCACTGCAATGGAGCATGCAGGATTCCAGCTGACCGTTGGTGTCGGTTGCAGAGAAGGTTTCTGCGGCGCCTGCGCAACCTTGTACAGAGAGAAGGATGACTATAAATTGCAAGCAGGTTTGGCATGCCAGACTGTTGTTACGGACGGTATGAACATCGCACAAATACCCTTTGTTCCTGCGGAAAAACCAATTTACGACATCAATAAAGTCAATCCTGATATCGAAGCTTTCAAAACCATTTATCCAACCCTGTTCAGATGCGTGGGATGCAACACCTGCACAAAGATCTGCCCTCAAGATATTGAAGTGATGGATTATGTGCAGGCACTCATTCGCGGTGATATCGCAAAAGCGGCTGACCTTTCTTTTGACTGTATCCGTTGCGGATTGTGCGCACTGCGTTGCCCCGCGGAGATCGTACAGTACAATGCTGCCATTCTTGCTCGCCGTCTCACAGGAAAATATCTTCTTCCAAAAAGCCAGGATCTTGAAAAACGGGTTAAAGAAATCGCAGAAGGTCTTTATGAAGAAGAACTTCAAAAACTTACCAAATCAAATACAAAAACCATAAAGAAGCGATACTATGATCGTGAAATCAAAACAGGATAAATTTAAAAGTTTAGGAGAATAGATATGTATCCAGAATATATGCGCAAATCGATTAGAAACGTCGAAAAGACTCGACATGAGCGCCTCAAACTTGCACGTTCAGGCAAAGCGATCTTCCCAATGATGTCTGCGGAAGAACGACAGGGAGTACTTGATAAATTCCATCCTGACTATAAGAAAGATGCTCGCAAAAAAGTGCGTATCGGACCAAACAAAGGCGAGAATATAACAACTAAGGTCGTCGATCAACTCGAGGCATACTCAAGGATCAAGCCGGAATATTTCGATCTCAAGCATCCTGACTATGAAACTGATGTTCTTGTTATCGGAGCCGGCTCAGCAGGATTTTCTGCATCACTTCTCGCATCAGAAAACGGAGCTGATGTTCTACTCGTTACAAAACTTCGAATTGGAGATTCCAACTCAATGATGGCTCAGGGTGGGATCCAGGCAGCTGTTTGTCCTGACGATAATCCTATGCTTCATTACCTCGACGTGATCGGCGGAGGTCACTTCGATAATAAACCCGATCTGGTAAAGGCATTAGTCTCGGAAGCTCCGGATGCGATACACTGGCTCCAGGATCTTGGTGTCATGTTTGACAGGAATGAAGACAATACAATGCTCACGAAACCCGGTGGCGGAACCTGCCGTCCGCGTATGCATTCAGCCCGTGACTATACCGGTGCTGCGATATGCCGTACTATTCGTGATGAAGTTCTCAACCGACCTGACAAGATAAAGATACTTGAACATCAACCAGCTGTGGAACTTATCAAAGATGACAAAGGAAATGTCGCAGGTGCAGTGCTCTACCATCTTGAAAACAGAAATTACTATACGGTTAAAGCAAAAGCCACTGTTATAGCAACAGGCGGCTTCGGACGTCTTCATATAAAGGGATACGAGACCACCAATCACTATGGTGCAACTGCAGACGGACTTGTAATCGCCTATCGCGCAGGAGCAAACCTGCTGTATATGGATTCCGTACAGTACCATCCTACAGGTGCAGTGTATCCTCCACAAATTCTTGGATTTCTCTGTACTGAAAAGCTTCGTGGACTTGGAGCACAGCCCGTGAATAAGAATGGTGAATTATTCGTTTATCCACTTGAGCCCCGCGATATTGAAGCATCCGCCTTCATTCGGGAATGTACAGAACGTGATTTGGGTATTAAGACACCCGGGGGACAGGTTGGTATCTGGCTTGATTCCCCAATTATTGAAAAATTGAACGGACCCGGTACAATTAAGAAAGATCTGCCGGCTATGCTTCGTCAGTTTAAGCGTTTTGATGTCGATATAACTCAAGATCCTATCCTTGTGTTTCCCACGCTTCATTATCAAAATGGTGGAATTGAAATAAATGATCACTGCGAAACTAAAGTGACCGGTCTGTTCGTAGCAGGAGAAGCTTCGGGTGGTGTTCATGGTCGTAATCGTTTGATGGGAAATTCCCAGCTCGATCTTATAGTATTCGGGCGCCGTGCAGGTATGTATGCTGCACAGTATGCGAAGAAAGTTAAAACTGGCGTACTCACACTCTCACATATTACTGAATATGACAAAGAAGTTGAGAAAATCGGTGTAGATAAAAAACACATCTCCCCAATGGTTCTTCCCGATTATACACCTGCTTCTGTAAAAGAACGTCAATATACGACTGAATATCAAGGAACGTTAAGATAAAGGAACCGCGGATTAAATAGAATGGACACGAAAAATGACGATAAGGAATTTTGGTATATGAATATTTCCTTTTGGATTGCTTTACAGGTAATAAATGTTCAGTTGTTATCTCAAAAGTTAAGAATAAGTCAGAAAAATTTATAATTAGTGATTATCCGCGTTAATTCGTGGTTAATAAATCTGGAGGTTAAATGGCAAAGCCGAAAATTGGTTTTTATTGGTGCGCATCCTGTGGTGGATGTGAAGAAGCGATTATTGATCTGCACGAAGATTTATTGAAAGTTGCGGAACTTGTAGATATAGTATTCTGGCCCTGTGCTATGGACTTCAAAACATCAGATGTAAAAAACATACAAGATAATGAGATTACTGTATGTTTCATAAATGGAGCGATACGCACAGATGAACAGGAAGAGATGGCAAAACTTCTTCGCAAAAAAGCACAACTTATCGTTTCTTTTGGGTCATGTTCGCAGCTTGGGGGTATTCCCAGCCTGGCAAATTTCTGGGATAGAGAATCGATATTTGCATCATCCTATGGCAGCAAATGCCCATCTGTTGATAATCCCGATGGTGTTGTTCCTCAAGAACTGTCTGAAGTGCCGGAAGGTGAACTCACGCTTCCAAAATTCTATAATACAGTAAAAACAACAGACCAAGTGATTGATGTGGATTACTATCTCCCCGGTTGTTCTCCCGCTCCATACCTCACTATGCGTGCGATCAATACAATTTTATCTGGAGACTTGCCACCTAAAGGAACAGTCCTCGCACCAAACAAAGCCCTCTGCGAAGTATGCTCCAGGAATGAAACTAAACCAGAAAAATTATCTTTGGATAAAATAAATCGTGTCTCATTGGTGGAAATAGATCCCGAAAAATGTTTTCTTGTACAGGGGATCATATGTATGGGACCTGTCACACGCTCAGGTTGTAATGGTGAGAATGACGGGCGCTGCATCACAGCAAATATGCCATGCAGGGGCTGCTACGGACCGCCTTCAGAAGTTCACGATGTTGGCGCAAAAATGATCGCTGCACTGGCGTCTGTAGTCGGACTCGAAGGCGAGGAGGATATGAATGAAGCTGATGTTCAGAAGCTCCTCGATCAGATCGTCGATCCGGCAGGTTTATTTTACCGATTCTCACTTGCGAAATCCTATTTTCGCAGAAAAATCATGACCGATTCATAAGAGGAGAAATAATCTATCATGGGTACAAAAGTTACTATAGATCCTATTACCAGACTGGAAGGTCATGGTAAAATAGAAATATTTTTAGACGACAGCGGCAATGTTGAAAATGCATATCTGCAAATTCCCGAACTGAGGGGTTTTGAGCAATTCTGTGTCGATCGCCCTGTTGAAGAGCTTCCACGTATTACGCCCCGTATCTGCGGTGTGTGCCCCATGGCTCATCACATGGCTTCCACAAAAACTGTTGATGCAGTTTACAATGTTCAACCCACTGAAACTGCAAAGAAATTGCGCCAGCTTGTGTATGATTCCTACATCTTTGAAGACCACATGCTGCACTTTTTCTTTCTCGGCGGACCTGATTTTGTGGTCACCCCCTCGGCTCCTAAAAAGGAGCGCAACATTCTGGGTGTTATTGCAAAGGTTGGTTTGGAGATCGGAACACGTGTCATCAAAACACGCAGAGAGATAAGAAATATCGTTACTTATCTTTCAGGAAGGATCATTCATCCGGTCGGAGGACTTCCCGGCGGTGTTTCCAAGGGATTAACTGAAGAAAAAAGACAGGAATTCCTCAAAATCGCAATAGATGCCCGGGAATTTGCACAAGAGAGCATCGAGATCTTCAATAATATTGTGCTTGGCAACAATGCATATGTTGACCTCATTGTGGGAGATATTTACAAACACAAAACCTATTATATGGGCTTGGTCGATGAAAATAATAAAGTAAATTTCTATGATGGCAAAGTCCGTGTGGTCGATCCTGACGGAAAAGAATTTGTGAAATTCGGAGCTGAGGATTATCTCAAACAGATAGCTGAACACGTCGAACCATGGAGTTATATGAAATTCCCCTTCCTGAAATCAATTGGCTGGAAGGGCTTCAAAGAGGGAAAAGAAAGCGGAATATTCCGCGTAGCACCTCTCGCACGACTTAATGTTTCAGACGGCATGGCTACCCCTTTGGCCCAGGAAGAATATGAACGCATGTATGAAACTCTCGGCGGCAAACCGGCACATAACACGCTGGCATTCCACTGGGCACGTCTTATAGAAGCACTCTATGCTTCAGAACATATTGTTGAACTGCTTGAGGATAAGACGATCACGTCTCCTGATATCAGAAATATACCTACCGAGACACCGACTGAAGGTGTTGGCATTATCGAAGCTGCGCGTGGTACACTAATACATCATTACAAAACAGACGAACAGGGAATGGTAAAAGCCGTGAATCTCATTGTTGCAACAGTTGGCAATTCTGCAGCAATGTCCCTTTCTATCGCAAAAGCTGCCAAAGCTCTTATTAAGAACGGCAAGGTTGATGACGGTTTGCTGAACATGGTAGAAATGGCATTCCGTGCGTATGATCCCTGCATGGCTTGCGCGACTCATTCATTACCCGGATCGACACCCCTTATAATAAACGTACACGATAAGGACAATTCAATAGTAGAAACCATTCGCAGAGACTGAGCGTGAAAACCCTTGTTCTTGGACTTGGCAACACTATTCTCTCTGATGACGGTGTGGGGATTCACATCGCAAGGCGGATCAAAGAAAAACTTCCTGGTATTGATGTTATTGAAGCAAGTGCTGCCGGATTCCGTGTCGTTGATGAAATAATCGGATATGATAAACTGATACTCATTGACTCAATAAGAACAAAGAACGGTCAGCCGGGAACCTATTACAAGCTTGGAATTGAGGAATTCAAGACTACGCTTCATCACAGTTCTCCACATGATATGAATATGTTTGATGCGCTCGAGCTTATGAAAAAGCACAATGCCCACCTTCCGAAAGAAATCATTATTTATGCTATTGAAGTTGAAAATACTTTCACTTTTTCCGAGCAGTGCACAGAGAGAGTAGAACGAGCCATTCCTGAATTGACAGCACTAATTCTGAAAGAGCAATTTCGACACGACAAAATTTGACATAAAAACTCGAACATAGATTTTACGCACACGTGGGGCTATAGCTCAGCTGGGAGAGCATTTGTCTGGCAGACAAAGGGTCACGGGTTCGAGCCCCGTTAGCTCCACCAGTCTTCGCTTGGAGCGGAGCGAACTGCGAAGACTGACACGCCGTAATCCCGATTTATCGGTGATGAAGGCGGTCTGATATATCAATTATTTTGCTCCAAGACTACGACTTGGTAAACCAAAAGGAATATTATCATGTTCTATATTTCTATCTTAATAAGTCTCTCATTCCCAAACAAATTCTATACTGGATATACTTCGAATCTTAAATCTCGATTAGACGAAATATTGTTAATCTTTTTACTATTAAATCAAGTAAGATTTGTATCAGATAAAGCTCAAAAAAACAAACTAATTGATTCCCATCATGCTGCTTATGCATCAACACCTAACTGCGTATATTCCGTTGGTAATGACAATAATTTATTGAAAAAAACAAAGATCGCTTATAAAATACTAAATATCTCAACTATTCCCTTAACTCTTGATGAGTTCTTAAACAAAGTTAATTAGGACAAGAAAGAATGAATATACCACCTATTGATTATAAAGAGTTCTATTTGAATTACCAGATTGATTATTGGAGTTACAAAATAGCTATGTTGAAAAATGTATTTGATAATTTCCATGAAGTTAAGAATACTATCTACAAAGGATTAACAGATACTAATGATGAAGATTTTCTTCTTATGATCAAGACGGATTTGCATTTCCTCTACTTCCAAGTTATTGAAGCTCTATTCGAATTGATATTTGCCCTTGAAAAGGGAGACGAAAGGTATATTTGGTTTCACATGTCATTTCCTGATGGGAATCATTATAATAGAATTAAGAGTATAGCTGAAGGTGATACTGAATTATTTCAAAAAAAATGGAAATTTAAAACTAATCAAAATGATAAGAAATATGAAATATCATTTCTCGATTATGTATTTTATCATTACCACTCTTTCAATTCCACTGAGAATTCAAAAAAAAGAAACCTTGAAGCAATAAAAGAGTTTCTCGCTATTTTTGCTAAAGATTTTTCAGATCGCTATGAGTATAATGCTTTTAAACATGCCTTAAGGTTTTTATACTGTAAACTAGGGGTAAGGTTTGAGTCTTCTGATAAAAAATTGTCAGCTAATTTTCAATCAAAGGATGGTTTTAAATATCTCGAAAGAGATAAAAAAAATAAGGAGATAATTAGCCTTACAGCTAAAGCTTTCAACACTGCTCGAGATGTGAAAATGAGTTCAACTTGCACTCAGCTTATCTCGAATATTATATCATCTCGAAAAATATATTATCACAAAACAAAAGAAGGACTTTATTACTTTGAGGATGTCGATTTTGATGAAGTACTTAAAACTACTCCTGGACCGCTTGGTAAAATGACAATGTCTTTTGTGCCGATTTATGGAGATGGCAATTCTATTGTTGATGAATCTTAAATTTCTTAAGATCATTATATCGGATTTACTACAAATCTTGAAGAACGATTAAAGAAACACAATGAGGGAGGTTGTCCTAATACCTCAAAGAATAAACCCTGGATTTTGAATAATTTTTTTGCCTTCCGATCTCAGGAGAAGGCAATCGCTTTTGAGAAATATCTCAAATCCGGTTCAGGAAGAGAGTTTTCAAGAAGACATTTTTAAGAATTTGAACGGAACGAACTGCGAAGACTGACGACTTGGCGGGCCAAAATCAAAATTTGTATATTTATAAATTTCCTGCTTCACCAACAATTTTAATTCATTCCTCTACTTGATTTTTTTCACGCTTTTGCAAAATAGTCGGGCAAGAACTGTGAAATTTTATGTATTTAGAGTATTTCTCTACCTCAATACTACCACTTTACTGATCTCTTTTTCAACTCCGTCGATACTCAAATTGGTAGAATAAATTCCTGATGATAAATTGTCAACTGTGCTGAAAATTGTATGATTCCCGATATTCCTTTCCTCATTTATAAGCGTTGAAACAAGTTGTCCCTTTATATTGAATAGCTGAATTTTCACTTTGCCGGGTTTATGTAGAGAAAAGCTTACCGTTAGATTATTAATGTTTGTACCAACTGGATTTGGGTAATTTGTAAGCAAATAACTTGATATTTCTTGAGGATCGTCAACTGAGACATTTTGATTGAAATAGAATGCTCCCATATCTGTTACGGTGCCATCAGGATCGGGAGGTGAATTGGGATCACCTTTATCAATGCACGGTGATTGAGTGGCATCAGGAACCGGAAAATGCAACCAACTCAAGTGAAAATCTCCGTTGAGGGAATCAATAAAAAGAGGATCATCATCTATACATCCTGTGCTTGAACTACAATTATAAAAATTTCCCCCCTGATTGTTCCAAATATCCGAATATGTAATATTTGGGCTTCCCGGATATTCCGGATAATTATACACTCCATAGTTTCCAATATTGTCACTGATAATGCAGTTATTAAAATGTGGGTATGAATAGTTACCGCTATAAATCCCAGCACCATTTCCATAGCATTCGTTTTGTGTTATCGTAACATTTGAAATGCATGGCAAAGAACAAAAATAGCACAAGAATCCACCCCCATATAATTGAGCATCATTATAAGCGATCAACACCCGATTTATAATTGGCGATGCTTCATAACAATACATACCTGCTCCACCCTCTGCGGTATTTTCAGTAACAGTAGTATTTTCTATATGAGAATACGAGAATGCTAAGTAACCTCCTCCCCCATATGCTAAAGCGCGATTTTCATAAACCTTAATTTCTTCTAATGGGGGACTTGAGAACACAGCACTTATTCCACCCCCATGCTTTGCCATATTGTTAAAGATTTTCAAGTGACTAAGTGAGGGTGACGAACTGAGACAATTTATTCCTCCACCAGTGTAATCAAGTCCTCGAGTGATTGAAAATCCTTCAAGTACCGCAGTCGAATCTTCTCCACTTTCAAATTTTACTACACTATCCAGACTATCTCCATCGATCACTGTCTGCGATATATAGGAAGTGTCCTGATTTGTGAGAAATAACGAAGCAACAGTAATATTCTTTCCGTTGTAATTAATATTTTCCATATAGGTTCCCGGCTGGACTAAAACGGTGTCTCCATTGGTTGCAGCATCTATCCCTGCCTGTATTGTTGTGTAATCTGCTGGTATATTAATTGTTTCAGCAAAAGCAATGCTCACAAATAAGACAAGCAAGAATGTTGCCGTCATACAAAAAAATACTTATTCTTTTCATGTGACCCGCCTTTATAGGTTTTATCGCGAGTTAATTATATTTTTTCATATTTTAACATCCATACAAAAATTAATAGAGCACCTGCTAAAAATCCCGCTAAACAACAAGATGAATTTGTGAGAATTTTAGTTTGTCTGTCAATTTTTTAAAAGTATACACCAATCATTCGAGTTGAGATGTGAATTAAAACTTATGCAAAATCATTTAAACACTTAAATTATCTTGACGTAAAATAGAATTAAATAATTATTTACATATATTTTGCAAATTTAAATAAAATTATGGAGCATAACTATGATATTGGAATTTAGTATTGCGAATTATAGATCATTTAAAAATAAACAGACAATAAGTTTTGACCCAACATCAGATACAACTTTAGATGAATATTTTTGTTCTGAAATTGAAACTGGAATAAAAATATTAAAATTTGGTGCGATTTATGGTCCAAATGCTTCTGGAAAAACAAATTTACTTCTCGGACTTGAATTTTTGCGAAAAATTGCCATCAAACCTAGAAAAAGCGAGGAACTAACTGGATTCATTCCATTCCTTTTTGATAAGGACACAGCTAAAAATCCCGGTGAATTTAATATTATATTTTATTATAATAAAATTAAATACAACTACTATATTAAACTTGATAAATCACGTGTGCATGAAGAAAATTTAATCTATTATCCTAAGTTACAACCGGTTGAGGTTTTCTCACGAAGCTTTGATAATTTTAAGTTTGGGGCACACCCTGATGTGAATATTTCCAAGAAATATAGAGATGCATTAGAGACCAATACAGTAAAATCAATGACGTTATTGTCTGCACTACAGGTAACAAACGTTGAATTTCCAGTTTTGAAAAATGCCTTTAGGTGGTTTAATGAGAGCTTTATGCCTATTATATTACCAACAACACCATTAACTAGATGGACTATTGATCGTATTGAAGATTCTATTGAATGTAGGGAACTTTTAATTGATCTAATGAGAAAAGCCGATTTCAACATCGATGACATTGAGATTTTAAAAGAAGATATTCCAATAGATAATAAATTTAAGAAAATACTATCCGATACAGAAATAATACCCGAACAAGTAAAAGAAGACATAATAAAAAAGGGTATGGTTAATAAAATAGAGCTATCCTTATTTCACAACATAATTAATAAGAATCATAAAGAAATATTTTCCTTGCCATTTGACCATGAATCCTCAGGAACTAAAAGGTTCTTTGGTCTTGGGTGTCCTTTAAATATGCTAATAAAAAATAAAAAACTACTCCTTATTGATGAACTTGAAGGAAGCTTGCATCCAGATTTAATTAATTATTTTATTAATTTTTTCTTGGCAAATTCTGACTCCTCTCAGTTGCTTGTTACCACACATAATCTTGATATAATGTCAGATCCTGATGAAATAAGACGAGACGTAATTTGGTTTACGGAAAAGAAAGAAGATGGTAGTACTGAGCTATATTCCTTAAGCGATTTCAAATCTTCCGACATCCGAAAGGGTATGAATTATTTAAAAGCATACAAATCTGGAAAATTTGGAGCACTTCCTCGTCTTGATAATCTATTTTTAAAAAAATGATTTTATAATGGCACGTCACAGCAGACAAATAAGAACCAGAAAAGCTATAGCAATATTGGGGGAAGGGATAACTGAAAGATATTATTTTGAAGGTTTAAGAAAACATGAGAACTATGGATTTAAAATAAAACCTGAAAAACCTCAGAATTCAGATTTTACGTACATTTTTAAAAAAGCAAAACAATTAGTTGGTGATGAGTATGATTTAGTATATTGCATTATCGATCTGGATAAAATAGTAGAAAATACAACTCTAATGAAAAAATATCTAAAGGAAAAAGCCTCTATCAAATCCTCAAACATTAAAATCATCGAAATTAATCCCTGCTTTGAACTATGGTTTCTTCTGCATTATAAGAAAACCGGAAAATGCTTTAAAGATTGTGATGAAACAATCAAATGTGCCAGAAAAATTCCTGAGTTAAAAAAGTATGAAAAAACTCATGCATACTTTAAAAGGAATAATCTTTATCAAAAACTATTTGAAAAGCTTAACCTAGCAATTAGTAATTCAAAATGGATTAACAGTAAAAGAACTCTAGCTCAGCATTCTAAATGTGATGTCTATAAAATTATCGAGAAATTACGCAGTCTTAAGTAACTATCCCATAAATTTAGACTATCAGAAAAATAATATATTCATCAAAATATTCTTTGTATTATTAACTTAAAACAACTCCTCCTGAACTGCCTGCGAGTCTTCATACACTTTCATCTTTTTGGTAATACCGTACTTTTTGCAGATTTCATCAAATAATTGATATAGCTCTTTTTCATTGGGAACTGGCACTGATATCGCTCACCATATCGGATCTCGTATTTCCTTCTTGTGCCCTGAAAAAGCTCATCCAATTTCGCATAAAGATATTCCCGCTGTCCGCTGCGAAGCAACATGCCAAACCAGGCATCGGGTTGTTTAACGTAATTGAGAATTGTTTTTGCGCGAATTTTTTTGATCATACATTCACATATTTTTTCTGATCCAAATATTTTCAGCCCAATTCCCTCAATCCCTATTTTATTCTAAAATGTTTTTTATCTTCGCTTCAGTAACTGCGCTCATCTCCTCATTATTTATTATAATATACATATCCCGCGCTCGAATATAGCAGCTCAGTGCCGTCTCCGTATCACCAAGATTCTCGTACGCAACGCCCATTGCATACACATCATCAGCCAGTCCGCTTGTGTTTTCTATGAGTTGATCATATTCATGGGCAACTTCGAAAAATTCTATTGCCTTTCCCCATTGCTTCTCTTTGCTCAACGCATAACCAAGGGTATATGCAGCATAGGAAACAATCTTTGGGTCATCGAGCTTATTCTTCTTGAACATCGAACGCAACCCGGAAATATTGTGTTTGATTTTCTCAAATTCATTTTGATAGGGCTGACCTGTCTTAAGCAGCCCTAATAAGCGATATGAAAACAACTCCGTCTGCATCTCCTTTTGTGATGTCTCTACTGCAAGGGATAATGTTATCACTCTGCCGTATTCTTCCTTATCAAAAGCAACTTCCATCTGAAGGAGGTAGAGAAGCGGGATGAAATCCGGAGCATTATTATGTGCAATGACCGACATCTTCATATACCACTCATCGTACTGCTCCATATTATCAAGATAATAATACTGCCGCGCCACTGCAAGACCGGAAATGATGATACCTTTGAGATTGTCAACGCTCGTATATAATCCAAAAGCTTTATCAAAGAGATGTTGTGCTTGTTCATAATAGCCCTCGGCTTCTGCGTTCTGTGCGCGCTTCATGGCATCGTTTGCATCTTTTGTGGATTGCAGGTCTACATATTTGGGAAGACTCGAGCAGGAAACAAGTGCGATGATTCCGACAAATAATAATATTTTTTTCATTGGTCTAAATCCATTAATCTGATTTTTGTATTTTTTTGCTGGGTAGGAGCTTCCTCTTTGATGCCTCCGCGCAGGAAGGGATTGTTGTTGAGGGCTTCCAGCGTTTTCTGGGCAGTTTGCAACGAGACCTTGCTCTTTGCCAGGATATCAGCAAATTCAGGCATCTGCATATACATAAATTCCAGTATCTTGTTCATAGAAACAAGATTTTCATTAAGAGAAAGCAGCATATCCTTCATAGGATATATGAGATTTTCTTTATCGGGATCGATCAGCTTTACTACGAGACCATCAGGATTTTTGTAATTTGCAAGCATTTCATCAAGCTGTGCTGCAGTGCCCTTGAAATCTTCAGTAAGATCTGCGACATTGCTGAGAATACGGAATATTGCGCCATCTTCAGGGTTATTGTCCTCTTGCAGAGATGTCAATATTGCATTGACCTTTTCCAATGAAACATCCATTTTATCAGTCATATTCGCAAGATTGTACACCATACGGAAAAGTGCTCCCTGATCCGGATTTTCATCCTGAGTAAGGTTATACAAAAGCTGGTCCACATTTTTCAGCACGGATTCCATCATATCACCCCTCTTCTTAACAAATCCTTCTTTGAGCAATCTCTCTCCTTCCGGCGTATCAAGGGAAGGAATGTACTCGCCTTCTGCCAGCACTTTGCTCCAATCGGGTCCTTGCAGAAATTCCATTGTGCTTTTCCCGGTTAAAGGACTAGTAGCTTTGAAAATTGCTGAATTTTCTACAATCTTATCTCTGAATTCCTTATACACAACCAGTTCGGCATCTATTTGATTATTAACATTTAGAGTATATTTCTTCAATTTCCCGATTTCGTATCCCTTGAAATACAGCTTCGTCGAGCTTGACAGTCCGGTTGCGTCCACAAATTGGGTAGTGAAATAGTATTTCTTATCAAAAATTCGTTTGGAGATTGCAACGACTACAAGCGTAAAAATGAGCGCCAATACCGCAAAAAAGAAAAACATTCCCACGATCTTATCTGTATGTTTGAATTTAAACTTCATCTTCGACTCCTAATAAGTCTGATAATATATCTAATTTTTTTATTTCTTTTAAAAAATTTTTATCTTGAGCATGCATAATTTTCTTGATCGAGCCCTTCTCAATATGCACCACCTGGTCGGCAATGGATTTAATAACATCATAGGAATTGCTTGCGATGATTAAGGTCATGCCTTCTTTTTTTATATTTTTCAATAAATTTATTACTTTGATCTGATTTCTGATGTCCAAATTAAAAAGTGGTTTGTTGATGATAATGATTTCAGGATGAGTAATAAGCGCACGTATGAGTGACAGTATTTTTTTCGATGTATAGGAAATAAAGGCAGGACGTTTTTCAAGAACTGGGGGTACATCAAAATACTCACAATAATCCTTGATCTCTTTCATGACCTTTGCCTTCACAAATTTCTTTGCATAGAATTTTACCGGCAATAGCAGGTTTTCAAGAACAGTCAGGTTTGAAAGAAACGCACCTTCCTGAAAAACAAAGGATATCTTCTTTCGCAAATCTATGATTTCGTCTTCAGTTTTAGAATAAATATCTTTCACTGCAATAAACACGGTTCCGTCCGCTGGATGGTAAAATCCACCGAGCACATTCAGTAAAATACCGTTATAGTAGCCATACGATCCGATAATTATGCAGGACTGATGCTCTTCAATAGAAAAAGAGATCTTCTTCATGATGATGTCTTCATCAATATCAACTGACAGGTTTTTAATTTCTACATTCATGATGTTATAATATATAAAATAGTACTGTTATTATTATATCAAACACAACCACCGCTATCACTGAGAATACTGCCGCTTTTATTGTGTGTTGAGGAACCTCGGTCGATGCGGTGGTCACCTTCAAGCCCTGATAGCAGGATATGAGCGCAATAGCTGTGCCGAATACAATGGATTTAACCACAAAAATTATTATATCTACAAAGGACAAATGATATAAGAACTGGTTGACGAAATAACCAAAATTGATCGGGTAGAAAATCGTTGAAAAAAGCCACCCTCCGATTACTGCTGCAAGATTGAAGTAGATAGTCAGCAAAAACACAGCAACAACGACACCGATAAAACGGGACACTACAAGATAGGAAATCGTGGAAATACCAAATGACTGAAGAAGATTTATCTCGTTATTTACTATCATGTTGCCGAGTTCTGTGGAGATTGCTGTGCCGGATCTTGCGATTACGATAAGTGCGGTGATAATGATGCTCAGCTCACGAATGACTACTGTGACGAGTATTACATAAACGAGCTGGCTCTGCCCAAATCCGCCGAGAATATAGTTCCCCTCAAGAATGATAAGTCCACCAATGCTCAGTGCAATGAAAATGATGAGGGGAAGCGCCTCGTAGCCGGTAAACATTATCTGGCGCAACAGGACGATGAATCCTATTTGTTTTTGCCTGTGAAAGGTGAGGGTTTTACGAAAGACCTGCATCACAAATAGATAGAACTCTTTTGTGTTTTCAAGGCGCGTACGCAACCCTATACCGGCAGAATCAAATATACTCAAACGTTCTCCTTGTTTTATCCAAATTATGAAATTAAGTTTTAATCAAGCTGTTTTTTTGTCAACAAAACCATAAAGCAAAAGCGGCTGCACATGACAACCGCTTATTTATTTATGGCTTCTATCTTTTTACTCTATCATTTGCAATATTTTGTTTGATTTTTCGATGAATGACTGAAGTTCTTTACCGGTAAGAGGTTTTTGCTCGATAAGCCCGAGCTCGTGAATATAGTTGCAGAGTAAAGCTACTTCTTGCGTTTTCCCTTTGTCGTTAAGTGCAAGTATCTTCTTTACAGTATCATTTTCACTATTCACGACCAGTGTGTGCTGTGCAAGCATATCAGTTGCTTCAGGATTTGCGAACTGGCTCATCTCCTGGAAACGGCGCATGTGCTCATTAAATACAACCATAGCCGGAATGTCCTTCACCTTCAAGCTCTTTACTTCCACAGTAATTTTATCGTTATTCAATGCTTTCTCAAAGACAGTCTTTATCTTATCTGAAGGGGTTTTGTTGTCCTGGTCAACGATCTCTTTCTTGTCTTTGTTCACAATATTATCATTGATCTCAGAATCGATGCGCACAAAGGATACATTGCCCTTATCCATTTCTATTTTCTGGAAGATATGACCGTCCAGAACAGTCGGAGCAAATATCACTTCTATGCCCTGCTTTTTCATCATATTCAAATATGTAACCTGAAGATCCTCGCTGGGGACATAGTAAATTTTCTTCTGTTTGCCTTCCTGCGGATTTCTGAGAATATATTCGTCAACTGTGACGTAATCGTCTTTTGTGGTCTTGAAAATGAGCTGACCTATAAGGTTTTCGTAAAATTTTTCCTCGGTCAGCATTCCGTATTTAATGAAGTGGCTGATGTCATTCCACAAGCCCTCATAACGCTTCCTGTCTTCTTTGAAAATATCTTTGAGACTGTCCGCCACCTTCTTGATGATATATTGGGATATTTTCTTCACCTGTTTATCTTCCTGCAAAAAGCTGCGTGAGACGTTGAGGGGAATATCGGGAATATCCATTCCACCGCGAAGCAAAAGCAAAAATTCCGGCACAACGCCTTTCAGGTCATCTGCAACAAAGACATCGTGGCAAAAGAGTTTTATCTTACCACGATTCAAATCAAAATCGAGCTGATTAATTTTTGGGAAGTAGAGAATTCCCTCGAGCTTAAAAGGATAATCAACATTGAGGTGTATCCAGAAAAGCGGGTCTTCGTATTGATGGAATAGTTCTTTATAAAATTCTTTGTATTCGCTCTCTTCGATGTCTTTTGGCTTCTTGTGCCAGAGTGCTTTTTGAATGTTCACTATCTTCTTATCAAAGACGATCGGGAAGGGCATGAAATTACAGTATTTCTCGATCAGCTCTTTTGCTTTGAAGTTCTCGAGAAAATCCTCATTCTCTTTATTGAGATAGATAGTAACAGTAGTGCCCGGTTCCTTTCGTTTTCCTACATCGAGCTGGAAATCAGTACTGCCTTCACACTCCCAGTATGCGGGTTCTGCACCCTTTTTAAATGAGAGGGAATCAATTGTAACTTTCTTTGCGACCATAAAGGAGGAGTAGAATCCCAGTCCAAATTGCCCGATGAGTTTGCCTTGTCTGTCTTTGTACTTTTCTACAAATCCTTCTGCGCTGGAAAAGGCGATCTGATTGATATATTTCTTGATCTCCAGCTTGGTCATCCCGATTCCATTGTCGATGACCTCGAGTGCTTTCTTGCGCTTGTTGATCTTCACTTCAACCTGGAGATCGTCTTTTTTTACATCAGGATCCATAGCTTCGCGTTTGTTCATTGCGTCAACAGCATTAGCGATAAGTTCTCTCAGGAAAATATCATGCTCGGAGTAGAGCCATTTTTTTATAATGGGAAATATATTTTCAGTGTGAACAGTAAGTTTACCTTGTTTTTTTTCTTGTGCCATAGATAATGTCCTCAAATATTTTTATTAGATAATATAGGTGTTTTACGGTCTTATGTCAAAGGAGGGCGAAAATTATTTAATGTAATAACTATTAAATTCATTTCTTAAATATAAAATTCAATTTTTTCACAACTAATTCATTATCAATATCTTCATAATAAAAAAAATAAACAATCTTTATTTTATTTATTTTGCATAGATTTGCTTTGATTTGATCTCTCTCTTGTAGTTCCTTAAGACCTTTTTCACCACCAAAAAAATGAATCGCTTCAATATGTTGTCTGCCCTGATACTCTATCCCAACTTTATAATTTTGATATTCAAAATAAATGTCAATTTCCAAACCTTTCAAGAAAGGTGGTCTATAGTGGTGAATAACATTTACATCCTTTTTTAATAGCAATTTCTGTATTCTATAATATAAATCAGTTTCTGAAATCCATTTCTCTCCAATTTGATAATGGTCTATTTCTGTCCTTATTTTATTTTCAATATTTCTGAGATTAGCGGTATTATATTCAATGTTTAAACCCAACATTCTAGCATGAGTAAGAATTTCTAAATTTAGCTTATAGTTATTCAACTTACTTATAAAGGGATTATAATTAAGTAGTTTATTCTTATATTTCTTAGTTTTCCCAGATTGTAACATATACTGCTTGTGTCTGGCATCTTCTATTCTCTTAAGAAAAAGCTCTCGGCGGCTTATCATTTTAAGTTGCGTGAGACTATCCAACATGTTACTGATCTCATTATAATTACACCTGATATTACCCAATGAATTTGTTATATACGTAACTTCCCGATCAAGATCAAAACTATTATACCTGCTTGCATGGATGAAAAGATTGTAATGTTGGTCCATTTCAACAAAATATTCAACACAAAATTTTAATAATTCAAAATCCTGGATTAAGGCTATATTATAAAAAATCTGACTTGTCGGAAGAATAAATGTATGAAATATTTTATAATATTGAGTTCTTAATAGTTCTATAGATACTGTTTCATTAATATATCAAAACGAAAGATATGTGAATAGTCTGTCGTAATAATGTAATCTATAAATCGAATCTGTGTTATCTAACCTAAAATCCAATATTTTTAACGCCTGATCATAAAATTTTGGAGAATCAAATTTACAAAAATCCGTAAAATTATCTAGATCAAAATAACCAATTGAATCTAAATTACGTTGCTTTTTATAAAAAGTGAAACGTTTATCAATTTTTTTATCATATGGTGTATGCGAATAAAAAAACAAAATATTAAATGAAATTGCATTATATACTTTGGTCAGAATATCCATGACATATAGTTTTGTTTCATTAAATTTCGTATATTTTAACATGTAAAATAATAAAGAAGTAAATCTAAGATCATTAAACTCGTCAATATCATCTAATGAATAAATTGATTGAATAAATTTTTTCTTAGTATACTCATCTGAATCAATTATTTTTTTGTACTTAGATCCAAGATTATTTTCTGGTATAATTAGAGAATTGATTATTTCATTACCAATCCTATATAACTTATCATCTTCCCATAAATAGTATTTTTGCCAATCTATTGAATGAATCTCATGAAAATATTTATTTATCTTGTTCTTGAATTCCATAAGCTAAAAAAACGATTTATCGTATCTGACAATATAACTAACTCTTCTCATAAGGCTCGATATGCACAACAACATCGAGCACATCGGGTCCGTTCTTGACAACCTCATCACGCACTTTTTCCGAAATACTATGTCCCTCATAAACTGAAATATCTCCATCAACAAGTACGTGCATATCAACGAATATACCGTGTCCGGCATCACGTGTTCGAATGGCGTGAGCATCCTTAACTCCATCAACTCGCATTGCAAGCGAATGGATATGTTCCTTTTCTTTGGCTGAAACACCTTTATCGGAAAGTTTCATAATTGCAGGATACACAATATCCCATGAAACTTTCAATATGATCAATGAAACGACAATCGCACCAATGTGATCAGCAATAGCCCATTGTGGTTTGATAACAGAAATTCCAACTGCAACCAGTGCAAAAATGGAGCTCAGTGCATCAGATCGGTGGTGCCAGGCATTTGCAATAAGTGCAGAGGATTTTACTTTTTTACCAATCTTTACATTCCAGTGATACAATAACTCCTTCACAATTATCGAAACCAGTGCGCCAATTATGGCAATCTGTCTCGGCTTAACAAGATGCACATCACGAATCGTGGAGATTGCATTGTAGCCAATTCCAATTGCAACTGCAGCAAGACCAATCCCAATAAAACTAGTGATAATTGTCTCGATCCGCCAATGCCCGTAAGGATGGTCTTTATCCGGTGGTGCCGACCAGTATTTAACCCCAATCAGCACAGCAGCATCGGTAACCATATCGGAAAGACTGTGAATTGAATCTGCCACAATTGCCTGGCTATGCCCGATAATACCTACGATGAATTTTATCATGGAGAGAATTAGATTTACAAAAAGCCCAACCCAGGTGACTTTTTTGATCTCGCGGTTTTCAGATTCTGTATTGCTTATATTCAGGGAATGTTCCATAAAGTCATCTGTGGTTCTTTGTTGAATTAAGGCAAGAATTTTATTTACACCTCTTTAACTATTTTCCTCGCTGCCCATATTCAACTATTGTGTTTGAAGAATTTTCTCCAGTTCTTTGGGTGAGTACACCCTGCCTGTCGATTTCACCGTACCGTTTATGACAAGAGCAGGTGTCATCATAACCTCATACTTCATGATCTCATTAATATCAGTAACTTTCTCAACATCTGCCTCAATATTGAGATTCCCCAAAGCTGTGCTTACGTTCTTCTCAAGCATTTTGCATTTCGGGCAACCTGCACCTAAAATCTTTATATTCATTTTTGTACCTTTCATGGATAGGAAATAATCTATCCTGTTTTTGACTTGATCATGTTAATGATTGAGTTCCATTTTTTGAAATTGCGTAAGCGATTATATTGTTGTGATCAAAAGATAAATACCGCCAAGTATAACTAATACTCCACAAACTTTTTTTACTATAACTGCGCCCTTTGTCTTTTCATTCCAATGTAGGAATTTCTGCACAATTCCCGCAAAAGTGCCGACCATGACAATTATGATACAATGACCGAGTGCATATGCAAGGATTAAAAAAGCGCCATATATGATATTGGTGGATGATACGCTGAATACGACACCCAGCATTGGAGCCATATAAGCAAAAGTGCACGGACCGAGAGCAACTCCAAAAAGCAAACCGATAACGAAAGCTGCAAGTGGACCTTTCTTTTTGAACTTCGGCTGATTTGCCATACCAACAAACGGAAGTGGAATAAATTCAAGCAGATGCAAGCCAATAACAAAGAAAATTACTGCAATAATATAATTTCCGATGTTTCCAATATCTCCCAGCATCCTGCCCATTAGACCTGTGATCAGTCCTATTGTACCAATAGTAATGGGGATTCCAACTGAAAAGAGCAATGAAATGATAAATGCACGTCTTGTCGAAATACGCCCCTGCTCATCGATGAAACCAATAATGAGTGGAATACTAGTTAGGTGGCATGGACTGAGCAATATACTCAAGATGCCCCATAAAAAAGAAGCGGTCAAAGCAAGGAAAGTAGAAGTATATAGTGCATTACTCAGCCAGGTAAAAATGCTTTCGATCATGATCAATTCCCTATTAACTGAACACCTTGTTCGCTAAACACTTTCAGCACTTCTTCTTTGGGAAAAAATCCTTCATGACGGAAGTATTCATTCCCGTCGCTATCGAGAAAAACCTGTGTGGGAATGACGCGGATCTTGAATTGCTGAGCATATACATAACCATCTTTGGTTTTTACATCATGAAATATAACCTTAACTTGTGAAGGATATTCTTCCTTGATCTCCTCCATGATCGGCTGCATCATGTCACAGGGCACACAACCCTTAGAACCAAGTTCAACAAAGGTGACCTTTATATTATCTTCTTTAGTAGTGGTTTCTTTTTCAGCTTCAGGTACCGGTTCTTCCTTTTTTTTTGGCGGAGCAGTGATCTGGTCTTCATCTAAGTTTTTTTCTGATTGATTCTGATTATCCAATTGATCCGGATTCGCTTTCAAATATTTTGAATCAGATTCACCTTGAGTACAGCTCAAAAGTATGAATATCATACACACAAATAAGCTTAACATAATTTTATGTGACATTTTTCTCCTAAACAAATAAATAATTTCCATATAGAAATCCGGCTCCTGCTGAATAAATTACAATCAGAATGATGTATGTCATCGCTTTTTTGAAGCCGAGTAATTTATTGAGTACAATGATGTTCGGTAAGCTGAGAGAATAGCCGGCAAGGAAGAGCGCAAGAGCAGGTCCTTTGCCCATCCCTAGCGACATCAAAGATTGAATGATTGGAACTTCCGTAAGTGTGGCAAAATACATGAGGGCGCCGAATATCGATGCAAAAAATGCTGAGGTGAGCTTGTTTCCGCCAACCAATGAATAGACCAACTTTTCGGGCAGTGCCTTTGACAGAATTCCGGCTATAAAAATCCCGGCAAACAAAAAGGGTAGTATCTTTTTAGTGAATGACCAAGTTTCATCGATCCAACTGGTTCGATACTCTTTATCTATTTTTTTGAAAACTATATACAAAATGACAATCACATACAAAATCAAAAGAGCTGCTTTCAAAGTGCCATTGATCGCTAATCCGCCTGTGATGAGAAATGCAAGTTGCATAAGGAACAAAATTGCGATCGGTGCAGTTGAAATACTACTTTTTTCGGATGAAGTCATAAATCCGTTTTGAGATGAGTCATTATTATTTTTGAACATCGCTCCCATGATTAGCCCGATAAGTATTGCACCGAAAATTGCAAAGAAAAGACGCGTAAGGGACATTTCCCATCCGAGAACTGTACCCGTGAGAAAGATCGCTGCAACATTGATCGCTGGTCCTGCATAGAGAAATGCTATTGCCGGTCCGATACCAGCTCCACGCTTCCAGATACCTGCAAAAAGTGGCAAGATCGTGCAAGAACAAACTGCCAGAATTCCCCCTGAAATTGATGCAATGGGATATGAAATCCACTTATTTGTTTTGGGTCCAAGCAGCTTAAGCACTGCATCCTTTTTAACAAACACCGTGATCGCACCTGCAATAAAAAATGCCGGAATCAGGCATAGCAATACATGATCTCGCGCATATTCATGTAGTAAAGTGAAGCCGTTGATAAGTGCTTGTGATACTAACTTTGTATCAAATGGCAGGAAATAAATTACGAGAAATCCACCGATCAGCCAGAAAAAAATTTTCCATTCTTTATTCATGAAATTCCTCTATTCTACAGGATGCACACAACATTGCTGCTGCTTGATCTTATCTTCAATAACTGCGGTTACACATTGGAAAAAATCTGTCACACAAGGCACCTGGAGATGGTAGAACATTTCTAGTCCATCCCTGCGTGATTTTACAATACCTGCAACTTTCAGCAAGCTGATATGCTTGGAGAGAGTTGATTTATCAATATCAAAATATTCCATCAGTTCAGAGAATGATTTCTCCCCATCCTTTAAAAGCTCGATTACCATTAACCTCACAGGATGTGCCATTGCTTTGATGATTTCACTTCTTATTTCAGCTTCTTTATAAGTGATCATAGCACCTTCTTTCTTTGTTGGCAAATTTGCCAACAAGCAAATAAACTTGTCAAAATTTTTTATGAAAGATGTTCAAGTAAAATTTTAATTCCTATCCCGATAAGCACAACTCCGCCAAATATATGCGCCCGCTCACCCCATTTCACTCCTATTGATCTACTCATCATTACACCACAAAAGGAAATAATAAACGTGATTATGCCAATAACAAGAGCTGGCATGAAAATTGGTGTTCTCAAAAGGAAAAAACTCAATCCTGCTGCGAGGGCATCGATGCTTGTGGCAACAGCTAACCCCAGCAGCACAAGTAAACTGGTTGGACGGATCAGTTTTTTCTCCGGATTGGAACAGAACGCCTCATATATCATTCTGCACCCAATGATGAGCAGCAGCCCAAAGGCGATCCAGTGGTCGAAGCTCTCAATATACACATGAAAGAGCGAACCGCCAAACCATCCGATAACGGGCATAAGCGCCTGAAATCCGCCAAAGAAGATAGCTATGATACACGCCCACAAAACATAGGATTTTTTTAACGAAATCCCGCTTGCCAGGGATACTGCAAAGGCATCCATCGCCAAACCAACAGCGATCAGAAAAATCTGTATTAATGACATAATATTTCTCTCAGTAGAGATAGTTTGGAGAAATGCAACTTTCTTTGTCTAATAAATTAATATTATTGACGATTCAATCTGCTTCAGAAGAAAAAGCCATATGGACCTAGAAAAATTAGAATTACGACTTAAAGAAATTTCGGGCGGGAAAGTGATCAATGTTGCAACAGGATCGGGGCTGTTCAAATATATTTTCAACACTCAGAAAGTTACCTGGGAAAAACCACAGTGAGTATGTATTACATCCGCCTTGCACGAACCTATCTGACCTCTGGAAATCACAAATTCCTTTCCTTTGGCAATGTGATCTCTGTTGTGGGAATTTTTCTTGGTGTGCTTGCCCTTATTGTTGTCATGTCCGTAATGAATGGGCTGGAGGAGGATATAACAGAGCGAATTATCGGACTGCATTCAGAAATCAAAATCTATGCAAAGGATTTTGCACCGCTTACGAACTGGCAGCAAGTTGAAGAAGAAATTCAGGATAAAGCAATTACCGGAATCAGCCCGGTTGTACAGGCAGAACTCATGCTTCTCCACGAGAAAAAAGTGAGCGGTACCATCTGCCAGGGCATTGACCTCTTAAAGCATGATGATATCACATTTTTGATGAGAAGAATATACATCGGTGCGCCAACACAAGAGGAGCTAAATGAAGGTATCATCGTCGGTTCCGACCTCGCGCTTATTCTCGGCGTTAACTGGGAAGACGAACTGACACTCACGTCCCCTATTGCAGATCAGCCAACCCCATTTGGTTTGATGCCGAAAAGTAAAACCTTAAAAGTTGTGGGACTGTTCTACACCGGTATTCCTGAATATGATATGAAATATTCCTATACAGATATTCATACCCTTCAAAAATTTCAAAATATGGGTAATGCAATTACGTATCTTGGAATCAAAACGGTTTCACCTAAGAGATCTCTTGGGATAGCCAAGCATATCAGGGCTCATCTCGGTGATTCTTATGATGTGCTGGATTGGAGAGAATTTGAGAAGCATCTTTTTACCGCCATCCGGTTCGAGAAGAAGATCATGTTCCTCGTGCTTGTGCTTATCTTTCTTATAACTGCCTTTAATATGACCGGAAATTATCTCAAACTCGTTTCTCAGAAACGCCAGGACATTGGTATACTCAAATCCTTTGGCGCAAAGAAAAAAGATGTCATGAAGATATTTTTATTCAACGGAATCTTCATCTATTTGATAGGAACTGTAACCGGTTTTGTTGTGTCTCTAGGGCTTCTCTCTGCTCAGATCAAATGGGGGATCATACACATTCCCATATCCGGAATGCCTTTTCAAGCCCTTCCTGTGAAAATCGAATTTTTTGACCTGCTTCTTGTTGCGCTTATATCACTCATCATCACGCTACTGACAACGCTCATTCCAGCACGGCGAACCATGAATATCGATACGATAAAAGTCATTCAGGAAGCAGAAGAATAGAGTCGTTCTTTAACTTTCCTCGTTAAATAAAACTTCCTCGACACATTCCCTTGCACAGGTGTAGGAAAATCCCTTCCTTTGCAAAAAAGCAAGTGCTTTATTTCGGCGTTCGCGGGCTTCCAATTTAATATATCTTGTTTTTCTTTTCGAAAGTTCCCTAATAGCCATTCCATGTTCGGTCTCACCTGAAAGATATTCTTCACTCAATCTTTTTATGATCTCGTTTGAGATACCTTTTTGCTTTAACTTCTGTTTGATCGAGAAATTTCCCTGTGGATGATATGAGATCAGATCTAACATGTAGGATTCCGCAAAATTCTCATCATTGATGAAGCCCTTTCCCTGATATTTGGTAATGATTACATCAATTGTTGATTGAGAAATTTTCTTGCTCTTGAGTTTTCTAAAGATCTCTTTTTCTGAGCGGAATCGGTATTTCAAAAATTCCAGGAGAATATATTCAGCTTCAAAGAATTCTATTTTTCTGCGCAGTTCATAAAATTCATCGGGCTGGAAGGTTCGCCCTTGCTCCAGCCCGAATTTTTGTAATACGTTCTTTGATGAGACCGAGAAGCTGAACTCATCATCGATGAAAACATCGTATAAGCGTTTATTTTTTCTCTTGCTTATCCTTATTATCTTCATTTTTAGCAGGTGTTTCTATTCCGAGTGCTTTTTTCACTTTTTTCTCGATCTGCTTTCTCACTTTGGGATTCTCAATAAAATATTCCTTTGTCTGCTCTTTGCCCTGGCCAAGTTGAGTATTCTCATAAGAATACCACGAGCCCTTCTTTTGGATGATATTCGCATTCACTGCTTCGTCCACAAGAATACCAAGCGAAGAGATGCCTTTGCCGTAAATAATATCGAATTGCACTGAACGGAAAGGAGGAGCAAGCTTATTCTTCACGATCTTTACCCAGATTACGTTGCCAATGATCTCGTTTGATGCACTTTTAATCTTTGGTCCCGATTTGACTTCGATACGCATTGAGGAATAGAATTTCAATGCCACGCCGCCGGTGGTCGTTCTAGGGTTCATATAAGGAGTGACGCCAATCTTCATACGTGTCTGGTTTATGAAAATAAGTGCACAGTTTGATTTGCTTATCACACCGGTGAGTTTGCGCAATGCCTGAGACATTAAGCGCGCCTGTAGTCCGACATGGGTATCACCCATATCGCCTTCAATTTCAGCTTGAGGAACCAATGCTGCTACAGAGTCCACAATGATAAGATCAACTGCGTTGCTTCGAACAAGTGTTTCTGTAATCTCAAGTGCTTGCTCACCAGTATCCGGCTGTGAAATGAGCATTTCATCAGTATTGATTCCGAGTTTTCTGGCATACGTGGGATCCAGCGCATGTTCTGCATCAATGAAGGCGATCACGCCGTCCAATTTTTGGGCTTCGGCTGCAATATGCAAAGCTAGCGTAGTTTTGCCCGATGCTTCTTCACCGTAAATTTCCGAGACCCTTCCGCGTGGAATTCCTCCCACACCAAGAGCAGCATCCAGATTGATCGCACCGGTTGGGATGGTCTCAATGTCAATTCGAGCACCTTCACCAAGCCGCATGATCGAGCCCTCACCGTATTTTTTGCGAATTTGTCCCATTGCAGTATCTAAGGATTCTTTGTAATCTTCCTTTTTCATTATATATTACCTCCGTAATTATTTGTCTTATCTAAATTAAAAGTTTTTAAAATTGAATATATTGGACCTGAGGGCGTGAGCTGGCTTTTGAATAATGTGAGCTCCTTACATTGCACAATGTCATCGATAGGTACCAAATTGGTGTAAATTTTTTCCCATTCGATATTTCGTGCAAATTTTACCCTGCCAAGTGTTGTATGCAAAGCCAGGGGACGTTTCTCTTTACTGAAACCGAGATCATACAATGCCAGATCAACGTCTTTGAAAAGTCTCGCTGCAGAATCTGTCTCATCTTTCATGTCATACCAAATCAGGCGTGGCCGCTCGGGATTGGGGATCATTTCTGCGTCTTTAAAGGAAATTGCGAAGGGGGCATGTCTGCCAGTAACTCCTTCCACAGATGCATAGATCTCCTCTAGAATCCGCTCGTTCACATCGCCCAGAAATTTGAAAGTCACATGCAGATTTTTCTTATTCACCCATTTGATCCCTTTTGGAATGTAACCCTCTAAAATCTCAATATTGCGCGCAATGCATGCTTTAAGCTCGTCGGAAAAATCTATTGCCAGAAAGATTCTCATCAGCGTTTATATCCTATCATTCTAAGAAATTCTTTTCGTTTTTCAATATCCTTGCCTGACTCAACTCCTTTTGGTGATAAACCGTCAATAACACCGAGAACACCTCTACCTTGCTCGGATTCTGCAACGATAACTTCAACCGGATTTGCAGAAGCACAGAAAATATTCACAACCTCAAAGCACTGCTTCAGACTGGTCAGCACATTTATGGGAAAGGAATCCCGCATGACCAGGAAAAAGCTATGCCCGGAAGCAATATTCTCCAGGTTTTCTACAGCAATATTAATAAGTTCTTCATCGGTGCCGTCTTTTCTGATAAGGCACGGTCCGGATGCTTCTGAGAATGCCAGCCCGAACTTGATGCCCGGCACGGAATTCACCATGATCTCATAAATATCCTCAACGGTCTTAATAAAGTGGGATTGCCCAAGTATAATATTGCAACCCTCTGGAAACACCAATTTCAACGTTTTTAATTCCATTGTGGCTCCCTATTTATTCTTTGTGACAGCATAGTTAGAATAAAGATTTTTTTAACATATGTTTGTCAAATTTTGTATGCATTTTCTTGACATTCACACTCAATTTTTTTAGAAATAATTTATGAGAATCGAAAGCTATCAGTTCGGAAAGATGGTCATAGATGGTATCCTGCACACACACGACGTGATAATTCATGAAAATGAAGTGCAGGCAGATTGGTGGAGAAAACACTCCCACCATTTGACCCTTGCAGATATTCCCTGCCTTCAAAAAGAAAAACTGGATGTGCTCATTGTCGGTACAGGCAAATTCGGTTTGATGAAAGTTAATAAAGAAATATTCGCGTATTGTGAACAAAACTGCATCGAGCTAATTTTCAAGGATTCATCCCATGCTGTAGATGTCTTTAATGATATGCAGGATTCCGGGAAACACATCATTGCAGCCTTTCATTTGACGTGCTGAGGTTCCGGAAGTAAGCACTCTCATAATTGTATCTATTGACATATAAAAGAGGCAAAATTGATTAGATGCAAATACAGAATAAAAATTAAAGCAGAAAGGGGTACAAATGAAATACAGACTTCACAAATTTGAGATCAACATGGATAAAGATCAGAGCAATTTGGAGCAATTCCTGAATAATTTAGAAGGAGAGGTTGTTTCAATTATTCCCAATAATAAAAAGATAAGCTTATTTCAAATTTATGGAATCACTCGTAAAATAGATTTTCTTCTTATCGTAGAAAGGATTTAATACACCTTTCGAAAATTTCTGCCATTCTTGGGACAGATTTTACTTTAGTAAAATTTACCTATAGCGTTAATTAATGGTAATCAGCCATTTAGACTCAAGTCGAATTTCTTCCGTTTTCCCTCCTCCATCTTCCGTGTAATAAAAACTCCTAAAAAATAATTATTGACAGTTCATTAAAAAAAATCAGAAATAAGAATTATGAACAGGATGAAAGTCGGAGTAAGAGCCTCGCAGCAAATGCAGCAGAAGCTGAAGCTCTCACCGCAGATGCTTATCACTGCTGAGCTTATCCAGAAGCCTATTCAGGAGCTGGAAATGGTGCTGAAAAAAGAACTCCGCATTAATCCTTTCCTGCAGGATCTCAGTTCGGATGAAGGGCAATACGACACTCAGGAAGTTACGGATGAGATGGAGGATTTACAACAATCCGATGATGATGGAGACCTTGCAGACCAGATGTTGCAGCTTAACAAGATCATCAATGATATTGACGAAGAAACCAATGCGCAGTTTGTGTATGAGCGCCAGGACAGATCCAGATCTTCTCGGGAAAATGAGGAATACGAAACCTCAAAAGAAAATATCTGGGATCACATCATCCTACAGGTAAGAGAGTTGCCACTTAACTCGATCGAACATGAATTTGCAGACACCATTCTCAACACCCTCGATGCGAATGGCTACCTCGACACACCTTTTGGGGAATTGTATGAATCATATGGACTAGCGGAAGCACGAGCAGAGCAGATTCATCGCATGATCATGAGTATCTATCCACGCGGAATAGGCGCCCGGAATCTTTCGGAATGCCTGCTTGCACAGCTCGATGAGGAAACTGCGAACCACCCGATCATTACTTCCATCGTTGAAAATGATCTTGATATTTTGCGCAATCACAAGCTGGATATACTATTAAAAAAATACAATATTACTCTTGAAGAACTGGTTGCCATCAAAAATATCATCAGCCACCTTGACCCGAAACCCGGCAGCCGCTTGACTAATGGAACACTATCATATATTAAGCCGGATATCATCATAAAAGAAATCGATGGCGATCTCGAGATTATTGTAAACGACACGTATATCCCGGAGATAACGGTAAATAAAGAGTACGCACAGCAGATACTTGCGCAAAGCATAGATAAAAAAAGTGCAGTGAAGTATATAAAATCAAAACTCCTTGCTGCCGATAACTTTGTGAAAGCATTATGGATGAGGCGGGAGACACTTCTCAGGATAACTGATGAGCTTATTCATCAGCAATCAGCTTTTTTTCGGGAAGGGAAAAAGGAGCTTCAGCCAATGACCTATGAGGATGTCGCTAAAAAGATCAAGCGGGATGTATCAACGATCTGCAGAGTTGTGAATAATTATTATATAGAAACGCCGCTCGGTGTTTATCTTATGAAATGGTTCTTCACCAGCAAGGTGGGAAATCTCTCATCCCAGCTTATCAAAAAAGAGATTAAGAAAATCGTCGATGCCGAAGACAAAAAAAAGCCCCTTAGCGATCAGAAAATTGTGAATATTTTGAATGGACAGGAAATCGAAGTGTCACTGCGCGCAGTCACAAAATACAGAAATCAACTCAGCATTCCTGCCAGCAGACTGCGTAAAGAACATTTATAAATTGACGCGCAGCACCCTTTTTCATTTCTCAATCAGTATATGAAACCCTTTGAAATATTAGCGTCCGGGGTATTCCCCAAAAATAAGCTGAAAATCATACACTCCAAACGAACTCTTTCCTATAATAAAAAGACAACAGCGCTTATAGACATGCATTGGAAGCAAGAACTGCAAAAAGCTCAAGAGAAAAACAAACTCCTTTTCAACGGTCCCATTTACCTTCTCGAAAATTACAAAACAATGGGCGATCAGTTAATAGTATCCGTGTCCGAAACTAATTTCAAAGAGCTGATGGGAACAAACTTTTATCATCCTGAACTTGCAGAAGAATACGGGAAATCCTACCTGTCAAATGCAATTGCCTTGTGTACATTATTGGAAACCAACGATGAAAATTTTGTCTTTGTAAAACGGAGCGCAAGCGTTTATTTCGGGGAAGGACTGTGGCATCTAATTGCAGGACAATTTTCAATTGAAAAGAGCGAAACTCGCACGCTTTCAGTCTTCGAAGTCTTATATAAAGAATTATTTGAAGAAGGATCTCTCGTAAAAGATGATATCAAAAGCTGTGCGTGCCTTGGCTTAATACGTGATACAGTTCACTTCAAGCCGGAGCTGTTATTTTATACGAAAACATTATTATCTGCCAACGAGGTTGCTGAGAAGATTGACACTGCTCTTGACGGATATGAGCATGAAGAAGTTGCTATTATAAAAAAGAACGAGCTGGATGTTTTTATGAATAGTAAAAACTTCACAAGCATTGCTCAAGGCAACTACTACCTATATAAAACAGAGTATTTATAAAATGAATAAAGAACTATTTCATACCGATAAAGAGATCGATTACAAAGACATGCCCCTGGCAGAGTGTGTGCGTCCTCAGACTTTAGATGAATTTGTCGGGCAGCATAAAATTTTGGAAAAGGACACGATACTCAGAAATATCATTGAGAATAACGAACTAACTTCGCTCATATTCTGGGGACCTCCCGGAACAGGTAAAACTACTCTTGCAAGGATCATTGCGAACAAGACACAAGCTAATTTTATTTTCTTCAGCGCAGTGCTTTCCAAGATACTGGAAGTGCGCAATGCCATGAAGGAAGCAGAGTACAATCTGCGCAATTTCCACAAAAAAACCATCCTGTTTATTGACGAGATACACCGTTTCAATAAAGCGCAGCAGGATGCATTTCTTCCTTTCGTGGAAAAGGGAGTTATTGTCCTTATAGGAGCAACTACGGAAAACCCCTCCTTTGAAGTTATTGCTCCTCTCCTTTCGCGCTGCAAGGTAATCGTGCTCCAAATGCTCAACGAAGAGGATATTTACACCATCATAAAAAGAAGTTTCTCCCATCCACATGGTGATATTCAACAATTTGAGAAAATGTTCGATGATAAGATGCTTCATTTTCTTGCTGATCATGCATGCGGTGATGCGCGGGTTGCACTTAATTCTATTGAACTCATTATCAAAGCATACGGCAAGCAGAAGGAAAAACTTTCTGTCGAATCAATTAAAAAGCTGCTGGAGAGGAACAATCTATTTTATGATAAGGACAGGGAAGAGCACTACAACATTATCTCAGCTTTGCATAAATCTTTGAGGGGAAGCGATCCGCAGGCAGGGCTTTACTGGCTGGCGCGTATGCTGGAAGCAGGTGAAAATCCCATGTATATTGCACGAAGACTGGTGCGTTTTGCATCGGAAGATGTGGGACTTGCCGATCCTCAAGCATTGGTTCAAGCAGTTGCAGTAAAGGATGCAGTACATTTTCTGGGAATGCCGGAATGTACTACTGCACTGGCACAACTTGTTGTGTATCTTGCAACAGCGCCAAAAAGTAATAAAATCTATACTGCTTATAAGTCTGCAGCGGGAGATGCAACGAAAACAAGTCATCTCGGCGTGCCCTATCATATCCGAAATGCACCGACAGGTTTGATGAAAGAACTCGGTTATGGAAAAGATTATAAATATTCCCCCGAATTTGAGGATGGTTATTCTTATCAGAAATATTTCCCGGATAAAATGAATGAGAAAACCTATTACTTCCCCTCACAATTCGGATTTGAGAAGGAAATAAAGAAACGTCTTGAGTGGTGGAAGAAGCTGAAGGACAGGGATAAAGACGTTAATAAATAACACACCTCCCAACTATAATTATTGTTACTCTTAGCTCGCGAAGAGTCTATTCTTTATGAGCTCGTTTTCGATAAATAGATTCTTCACTCCATTTCATTCCGCTCAAGAATGACAAAGTTTTTTACTTTATAGCACGCCTTATCGCTTGCCACGGCGGTGCTTCCTTCAGGAACGGAGACGGACTTTATCGCTTTGTCCTCTACATTTTTCATTTTACATTATTCATTTTTCATTGCGCAGCATCAGCGGAGTAAAGTCATCTTCCTAACCACTGCATTCCCGTTATATTCCAGTTTGTAGAGATATGTGCCCGGTGCAACCTGCCTGCCATGTTCGTCCGTTCCATTCCATATGATCTTGGTCTTTACCCAAAAATCATTCGTAGTTCCGTCAAACCTGCGAACAAGCTGTCCTTTGGTATTGTATATGGAAAGTGTGTAATCTTCTACCCTGGTATAATCCGCTGTGATGAATAATATTTCCGTCTCATTCGTAAATGGATTAGGAGTATTTTGGAATAGATACAAATTATGAATAAAACTTGTGTCTGGCTCATCCACACTGATCGTATCCTGGCATTCATAAGCCCCTATGTCTATCCTTCCATTAAATATTCTTGGATTACCTGCTAAGTCCGTTGTTGGGAGATGCAAACCCGTTGTGTCCGGTGTGCCGGCATCGATGCAGGGAGAATATTTCGTTAACTCATAACTGAATGGATTGCCACCTACAAACAGAGGATCTTCGTCTATATTGCCGTCTCCCCAGATAATAGTACCGTTGCCGTTGGTATTAATACTATTAATGCTATCTTCAATATTTGTGTAATATATCTCAGCTACACTGGGTGGATAAGTATTCCAATATGTTATCTCAAATTCCGAATAATTACGTAAGATTGTATTATAAAGCATTAGTGTAGTTTCATCACCTATTCGAATAGTACCATCCGGATTATTTGAGTTATCACAAATAGTACAATTAATTAATACCGGCTCGCAACCTCCAAACCCCATTCCGCTACATTCACTAGAAATGTTATTAGTAATAAGTGTATTAATAAAAACCGGAGCACAGTCAACCACACAACTTACACCCCCAGTAGTTCCCCATCCGGGTGTAATAATATAATTATTATCTATAATACAATTAATGAATACAGGATCTGAATTACTAGAAATTCTTACCCCACCACCTAATTCAGCACAATTATTTTTTATGAGGCAGTTCTCAAAAATAATCGTTGAATTATTCATGAATATTGCTCCACCTCCTTCATCAGCTTTATTGTTTATAAAATTAATATTTTTAATAAATATGTTCGAACTATAATCAATAAGCATCCCTCCACCACTGTAATCATAAGATAAACCATTTTCTACAGTTAGGTTTTCTATTGTATAACTTGAATCATATCTTGAAAAAAAGATAAAAGACTGTTCTGAACCATCAAGTTTTGTTGATGCTTTACTGCTACCATGAATTGATATATAAGATTTACAATTTAAAGGGAGTTTCTCATTATTTGTAATAGGAGAATATGATCCTGGGGATAAATAAATTGAGTTACGCTTGTTTTTATTAGATTTAATTTTTACTAATGCATAACTTATCGTTTTAAGAGGTTCATTTATATTCAATCCTGAATTGTTATTATCGCCATAAGGACTAACAAAAAGATCGTTATCGGTTTGTTCAATTTTATTATTATTAATATCAAAATTAAATATATCAATGGGAGAAGCAAAATCATCATCGGGTAATTCAACTGTAAATGTATCAATTATGACGTCTATTTCACCACAATTGATTGCCATTAAATCAGATCCTATTCCTGCATAATTAAGATATATATTACATCTATTTATTTGATTGAAATTGATTTCTGAATTGTATAATCCAATACCCCCTCCCCAAAATGTACAATGGTTATTTATTATATTGCTACCTGCAATATTTACGGTAGAATTATACAAACATATACCTGCCCCCCCCTGACTTATATTATTTGTAATAATACAATTATTGATTGAAGCTTGTGAATTAACAATTAGAATTCCTCCACCCATTATTAAAAAATCATTGTATGTTCCACTTCCATTTTGAATAGTAAATCCACAGAGAACAGCAGTGGTATCCTCCCCGTTTTCAAACGTAACCACACTCCCGTTCTGGTTGCCATCAATAATAGTATTTTTTATAAATGAATCAATTTGTGTATTTAGATATAGACTTGCTACCGTAATGTTTTTTCCATTGTAATTGATATTTTCATAATAGGTTCCGGGATACACTAAAACTGTATCTCCATTTACTGAGTTATTGATCCCTTCCTGGATGGAGGTATAATCTCCTGATCCGTTTATATCGACAATGATCGTTGTTGGATCTCTATTCAGTTGAGATTGAATGTTGTTTTCTTGATAATGATTTGGAACATTTCTAAAGATTTTAATGGTATACTCACAATCGTTTCTGATTTTACCAATTTCATTTATCCAAGTAATACCATCAGAGTAAAACATTTCGTTTTGTCCCTTGACGGTATACAATTGGTTGGTTTTGATCAAATCTTCAAAAACGATTTCCGGGTCTTCTCCTTCGGGTCCAATCCATGGAAATGTTTCCGTGTAGGTGATATAGTTATCATCTGCAAATATTGTGGAAAGAACAATTAATATAAGGAATGCTGATAAAAAAATCATTCTCATTTTTTCTCTTGAGAATAGAATGATTTTCAGTTTTTTCAATTGTTGTAAAAAATTAAATTGATATTTTATAATCCTCATAATAGTCATTAGTATACATAATACCGGAGGGGGGGGGGTAAGTCCTCCGTAGATACTATTCCAACTATATATCTTTACCTTCATATTTTTCCTTTTAGTTGAATTAGCAAGAATCATTATATACTTGTCAAATTATTATGCACAATATTTTAAACCTTTTTCATCCCTAAGTATCTTAACAGGCAAATATGTGAAAAAATAAATCATGGAGGTACACATGAAAAAATATCTTGTACTCACAGTACTCTTAATCCTGCTTGCAACTCCGTTGCTGGCTCAAGACGCTGACCATCATCCCTCAAAAGGACAAATGCCTATGATGTCTCAGATGAAATCTCAGGGAGGGCATTTTATGATGAAACAGAGACCAGGGGGAAAAGGTCAACAAATGGGATTTCCTTTCTGGATGGCAGAAGAGCTTGGGTTGACAGACGATCAAATTGAAAAGATCGATGATTATCAGGATAATTCCCGCAAAGTTGCAATCGATGTGAAGGCAGATATCGGCAAGCTGGAAATTGATAAGAAAAATACACTTGAAGATGAAAATTACAAAGAAACACGCAAGATCATTGACCAGATCTACCTGAAAAAAGCGACTCTTGCGAAAGAACAAATTACCTTAAAAGAAAAAATAAGCTCTATTCTTACCGAAGACCAGAAGGATAAGCTCAAATCATTACTTATAAACAAAATTAAACATAAGGATTTTTCTGAAAAGCATCCGGAGTGGCATAAGTAAACACTCTCCCTTTAACTTGTAAAGGGGGCGTCGCAAAGGTGTCCCCTTTTTAATTTACATTCACAAACACATTTATTGACAGAGATAAAGTCCATTTACAACAATCATCTCTGTTATGAAATCAAAATCCGAACTTATTCTTGAACTTAAAAAAAATCCCATGCCACGGCATATCGCTATCATTATGGATGGCAACGGCAGATGGGCAAAATCCAAAAAACTACCTCGCATAAAGGGGCATATCGAGGGCACAAAAGCTGTAAAAAGGATCGTACAAGTTTGCGATGAAATCGGGTTGAACTATCTTACGATATACGCCTTCTCCACAGAAAATTGGAAACGCCCGAATAACGAGCCGAGAGCAGTGCTTACTCTTATTGAAAATACGCTCATGAAAGAGATAAGAGAACTACATGAAAACAATGTGGTCATCAAATTCATCGGCTCCCTAGAGGGCATCTCAGATTCACTTGCTCAAAAAATGGACAATGCATTCGAGCTGACAAAGAATAATACTGGATTTCATTTGCTGGTTGCAGTAAACTATGGTGGCAGACTTGAAATTATTGAAGGGATAAACGCGCTGCTCAGAGAGAAGAAAGATTCAATTACGTTGGAAGATTTTCCAAATTATTTATATACAAAAGATGTTCCCGACCCGGATCTGCTCATCCGCACCAGCGGCGAAATGAGAATCAGCAATTACCTCATCTGGCAGATCGCGTATTCCGAAATGCATTTTACAAAAACGCTCTGGCCCGACTTTTCTCAGGAAGAATTTCTTCAGACAATTATAGATTTTCAGAGACGCGCACGCCGTTTTGGAGGAATATAAAATTTATGAAAACAGTGGTTACTCGCATTTTAAGTTCAATGATCTACGGACCTCTTATGCTTGTATGTGCATGGTTTGGCGGCTATCCTCTTCAAATTTTGCTCTCTCTTGTCACCATACTCGGTATTCGAGAGTTCTACCTCCTCGCTCGTGATCATAAAGATGTGAAACTCCTTCTTCCCGTTCTTATCATTTGTGGGCTGCTTATTATCTGGTCGATTTTTTTCTTTCAGCTCTCATATATTTTGCCCTTATTTGTCCTATTTCTTTTTTTGTTTCTTGCCTGGGATGTGTTTGCAAACAGCGAACAGCATGCAGTTGAGAAAATTTCATACAGTATGTTTTCACTGATATACATTCCTTTACTGCTCTCCTTTCTTTTTCTTGTGCGGTCTCTCGAGCATGGAAAATTTCTTCTCATCATACTTTATGGATGTATCTGGTTGACCGATTCGGCGGCGTACTTTCTTGGCGTCAAATTTGGGAAGCATAAAAATATTTTCCGTTCAAGCAAGAACAAATCAATCGAAGGCTTCATTGCAGGAATCATTACCGCATTTATAAGTGCGTATCTGCTTAATCAGCTTATCTATCTCATCTTTGGATATTTCGTGCTTTACTCATGGAAAGACATTGTGGCATTTGGGATCATTGTAGGATTTCTCGGACAGCTTGGGGACCTTCTTGAGTCCAACTTGAAGCGCGATTTCGGAGTGAAGGATTCATCCAATCTCATTCCGGGACACGGCGGGATACTCGACAGATTTGATAGTTTGTTGATAAGTGCTCCTTTCTTGTATTTCTATTTTACTTTGTTAGGATAAATTATGAAAAAAATCGCATTACTCGGCGCAACCGGCTCGATCGGGCAGTCAACCATCGAAGTTATTAAAAGACATCCTGAAAAGTTCAAGGTCGTGCTTGCTTCCGCTCATAGCAGAACTGAGGAACTGCTGAATTATGGAAATGAAATCCCTATAGACCATTTTGTAATCACTGGGGAAAATGGGGTGGGAATATCCGGACATCCTGGGAATATTCATAAGGGAGAGGATGCGCTTTTATCCCTTTTAGAAGAAATAGATTATGATATCATGCTGAATGCCGTTGTCGGCTCTGCGGGGTTAAAATATACTGTTGCAGGGTTGAAAACAGGTCATAATATTGCCCTGGCAAATAAAGAGTCCCTCGTTATGGCTGGTGATATCATTACTGAACTTGCAAAAGAAAACCATTGTAAAATTATTCCTGTTGATAGCGAGCACTGTGCGATTATGCAGTGCCTTGAAAGTGCGCGGGATAAATCGCATGTGCGTAGAATAATACTCACCGCTTCAGGTGGACCGTTTTCAAACCTGAAGTTAGAAGCTTTTAAAAACATCACACTTCAAGACGCACTTCAGCATCCTACATGGGCTATGGGAAATAAGATCACCATCGATTCTGCCACCATGGCAAATAAAGGGCTGGAAGTTATCGAGGCACATCATCTATTTAATGTATCTTATGATGAGATCGATGTGCTAATTCATCCGCAATCCGTTATCCATTCAATGGTGGAGTATATAGATGGTTCTATCATTTCACAGCTTAGTTTCCCGGATATGAAGCTCCCGATCCAATATGCACTTAGTTATCCCGACAGATTCGATGCAACAGCTCAACACACAGATCTGGCGAAAATCCACGAGCTCACGTTTTATAAACCGGACTTCGAGAAATTTCCCCTGCTTGGCATGGCTTTTGAAGTCGGAAAGAACGGTGGGATCATACCCACTATTTTCAACGCTGCCAATGAAGCTGCAGTCACACTCTTTCTGCAAGAAAAAATTCATTTTATAGACATTCCGGACATCGTAGAAAAAGAACTTTCGGTGCCGAATATTTACAATCCCGATCTTGAAACCATTATTGAGAAAGACAAAGAAATAAAAGAAAAAATTTATACAAACTTCTAAAAAGATAATGGTGGGCACATTATGAGGAAGATATTCAATCATCCTTTTATTCCTATCACTACATGCTTTATTGTAGGATTACTTCTAGGTTCGTACCTAAAATTTTCAATTCTTTTTGTTGCAGCTGCCCTTCTCTTCATTTCAATATTTCTTAATATTTTCAAGAGGAAATCTCTTATTCTAATTGTGGTTTTGCTGATTCTTTTTGGGATGTTCAGATTTCAGATATGTAAGCTCTTGCCGGAACGTCATATTGCACATTTTATTAATTATCTCGGCATCGAGAAGGTACAGATAGAGGGAAATATCGTCAAAGAACCCGAAATTTCATCTGATAAGGTATCATGTCTGGTCAAACTTACTAAGCTCGAAGACGTTTCCGTACAAGGCAACATTTTTCTTACAATAAAGGAAAAATACAGTGATTCTGTTCCTTCTTATGGAGATCATATATCATACAGGGGTACGATATTTCGACCACTCAAAAATAATAATCCCTACAGTTTCAATTACCAGGAATACCTCGATAATAACAACATTCATGGGCTTTCTTACCTTTATAAATCAGATTATACGATCACAAACGGGTCAAAAGATCTATTTTACTATCTCATTGTTGTGCCCAGAAACTGGATTAGAAGCCGAATCAACAGATTTTATTCATCCAAATATTCGGGTTTCCTAAAAGCAATCTTGCTTGGTGAAAAGAGTTCTCTGCCCCCTCAATTAAGACAGGACTTTGCTTTATCAGGATTATCACACATACTTGCTGTAAGCGGTTTGCATACCGGAGTGATCGCACTCATCTTTTTAACGATCTTTCAGATAGTATTCAGAAATCGCACAGCAGCTCGAATTCTTACAATAATTTTCCTCATTTATTACATGCTGCTGGCTCATGCGGTGCCTTCTGTTCAGCGTGCAGTGATTATGATCAGCTTGATGCTGTTGGCAAAAATCTTGCAGAGGAGGATCAGCACAATAAATATTCTCTTCGCTGCAGCTTTTATCATTCTTGTGATTAATCCTACACAGTTATTCAGCATAGGATTTCAACTTTCCTTTATATCGGTCTTTGCCATTCTTGTTATCTTCCAGTATCTCTCTCAAAAATTAAACTCGCTACGGAAAATTCATCCAAAAATTTTCTGGCTGTTGAATCTTATACTTTTGAGCTTGATGGTTCAAATAGTACTTGCGCCTCTTACTATTCATTATTTCCACACTCTTGCGCTTGGTGGTATAATTGCAAATGTGATAGCGATCCCTCTTATATCGTTGGTACTTCCTCTTTCCATTCTTTCAATTTTGTTTCCGATTTCTGCAATATGTACTGTGTATGCTGCAGCAAATAAATTAATACTTTTTATCGTTTTCGCAATTTCCCGTTTTGTTGCCCTGCACAAGATCCTCCTTTTTGACTTTCTTTATATGAATAATTTTCAAATCCTCTCTCTTTATGCACTTTTACTTATTCTGATAATACTTTGGAGAAATTCGGACAATTTAAAGATTCAACTATATAAATTTATTTCATTTTCAGCTTTGACTGTAGTAATTCTAATCGTGCCCGGACTATTGCGGGAACGAAATTTTGAAATCACTATCCTCGATGTAGGTCAGGGTGATGCAATTGTTATCCGCACACCTGCCCGTAAAACCATACTCATTGATACTGGTGACAAAACTTTGCAAAAGGATTACGGGGAACTGGTTGTTGTTCCATACTTTAAAGCTCGGGGAATTAGAGATATTGACCTTCTCGTTCTCACTCATCCTCATGCGGATCATATTGGAGGAGCTCAAGCGGTAGTGGACAATATCCAGGTTGACAAAGTGCTGATTCCACGATGCGAATATGATTCTTCATTGTATGATAATGTGTTAGCCTGCTTTGAAGATAATAATATCGAAGTAATATATGCAGACACCTCTCTCGTATTTCAGGAATTCAAGCCAGTGAAACTAAAAATTTTACATCCCACATACGAATATAGTAATAAGAATAACGTAAACAACTACTCGGTTGTAATTAAAGCTGAATATGGAAACCTTACTGTGCTTTTCACCGGAGATGCAGAAAAAGAGGTTGAAGCAATTCTTATTGAAAACTGGGGAAACAAACTAGACTCAAATCTATTAAAAGTGGGACATCATGGCAGTAATAGTTCTTCTACTCATGAATTCTTGGAACATGTTTCTCCGGAATATGCCGTAATTTCTGTTGGGAAAAAAAACAGATACAATCACCCTGACAAAGAAATCATTATTAGAATAGAGAATTCTACCGATAAATTGTTCCGAACAGATTTAGATGGAGCAGTGATTTTTACATATGGCGGCAATTCTCTGAAAATCAAAACAATAGTATCTGAGAAAGAAATTATTGATTGTGATATATAAAAAAAAACGAGCCGCCGGGGAAGCGGCTCGACTCTACTAAGAGTAAAGGAGGGAATTATGAGGACACTGATTGGAATCCTGTAAAAAAAATGTGTCAAGTTTTAATTGATTTTTTAAAAAAAATCCCCTCTTCCAACAAAAAAGAGGGGATAATAATTATTTATCACAATCATTCTAACTTCATTTCAAAAAGTGCATAGGTTTCATCTATGAAATTTTGAATATACTGCACTTCATCTTCGTGTAAATGCTTGAACCTTCCCTGGTACTTGAAGTATTCTTTGATCGGTTTTCGTTCTTTTATTTTCACATTTTGCTTATAGTGAATTCCATCTATGATTTCATAGAGCGGGAAAGAATTTGTTTGAACTGCGAGTTTTGCAAGTTTAATAGTATATCTCGGATCAGATTTCCAACCTGTTGGACAGGGTGCGAGCACATGGATGAATTTAAAACCCTTCGTGTTCTTTGCTTTCTCAAGTTTTTTACAGAAATCTTCTGGGTATCCAACCGAGGCAGTTGCAGTATAAGGAATGCGGTGGGCTGCCATGATCTCTGCTATGTTCTTCTTCGGACCTTTCTTGTAGTGCTTTACAGGAGTGGTTGTTGTCCATGCACCATGAGGAGTTGCAGAACTGCGCTGAATACCTGTATTCATATATGCCTCATTATCATACACGATATAGGTAATATCATCATTTCTTTCTGCTGCACCGGATATTGCCTGTAAACCGATATCAAAAGTACCACCATCTCCAGCCCAGGCAACTACATTTGTAGTATCCTTTCCCTGTACCATAAGACCTGCCTTTATTCCTGATGCCATAATTGCAGCAGTTTCAAATGCAGTATGAAAGAGAGGTACATTCACAGATGTATAAGGAAAGGGACCATCTATCACTGCCCAGCAGCAGGCGGGAATGGAAAGCATTGTATCTTTGCCAAACACTTTTAGTGCATAGCGCATCGCGAGAGAACCACCACAACCCTGGCATGCAAGGTGACCTGGAGTCATTATTTCGCGTTCCGGAATTGTTAATCTCATAGCTTGACTCCTTTCCAAATTAGATCATTTGGGGTATCATTCTTAAGTGCATCATTTGCCATATCTTTAATATCCTCAATTTTTACATCACGTCCGCCAAGACCTGCAATATAGGAACGCGTCGGAATATCTACTTCATTATATAAAGATGATTTCAATTCCTGTGAGAAAATGCCGGAATAACCTGGCGAGATGTTCCTGTCGATCACGGCAAGCTTTTTCACGCTCTTGATCACTTCCAGAATTTCCTTCTTTGGATATGGACGGATCACGCGAATTCGAAGATTACCGACTTTTTTACCCTCTGCGCGAAGTTCATCAACTGCGACATTAGTCGTCTCTGCAATTGTGCCTGAAGTAACAAGTATCATATCTGCATCTTCACATCTGTATGGATGGATCAGGCTATAAGCTCTGCCGGTAAGTTTTTCATATTCTTTTCCAGCATCCTTGATAATATCGACTGCTTCGTTCATAGACTCCTGCATCTTATAACGGAATTCATAATAATATTGCTCGTCTGTGAGCGCACCAAAGGACCGGGGATCATTCACATCCAGTTTATAATCTGGCTTAAATGGCGGAAGATATTTGTCTACCAGTTCAATTTCCGGCATATCAACTACTTCCACAGTGTGAGAAAGGAAAAAGGCATCAAAAGATATGAGCGTCGGGAGCAAAACCTGCTCGCTTACTTTATATCCGATGATTGTTGAATCAAGAATTTCCTGTGCGCTTGATGCATAGATCTGCATCCAGCCTGTATCTCTTTGAGAGAGACTGTCATTCTGATCTGCCCAGATAGACCATCCGGGAGCCATCGCTCTGTTCACATTGGTCATTACTATGGGCATTCGTGCGAGCCCTGCCCAGTGAAGCATTTCGTGCATTAGAGCTAAACCCTGAGCACTGGTTGCTGTATAAGCTCGTGCACCAGTTGCAGAAGCGCCGATACAAGCAGCCATCGCAGAATGTTCCGATTCCACTTTTATGAATTCCGCATCAAGCTCACCATCAGCAACGATCTCAGATAACTTTTCAACAATGAGCGTCTGGGGTGTGATTGGATATGCAGCGATCACTTGCACTCGTGAAAGCTGTGCGCCCCATGAAGCTGCAAAGTTTCCCATCATTGTCTTTTTCATTTGCCCTCCTTTTCGTAATGGATCGCATCTTTTGGGCATTCTTCCATACACATAAGACATCCTTTGCAATAATCATAATTGATGACAGGAAGTTCATCAACTATATCAATCGCAGGTTCGGGACAAATTTTCCAGCAGATGAAGCATTTTATGCACTTTTCATAATCGATGATCGGTCGCACATTTCGCCAGTTGCCTGTCTTATTCTGAAGCATCGAGCCAAGTGAAGCAGCCATCGGGGGCATATCTTTTGCTCCGGTGATTATAACCGGTTTATCATTTTTTTGAAATTTAATAACCATATTCATTTCCTTTCTATCGGCTCTCTATTGTGTCATAAGCCTGCTTTGCGGCCAGTTTGTTTTCTTCCTGAAATCTGGGAATAGAACTATCAATTCCTTTAAAAACCGCATCAATCTTAACAATACCCGTGAGCTTTGCAAATGCACCGACAATCGCGGTGTTCACTATGGGTGCTGTTCGAGAACCGAGCTTGTTTTTAATTGCAATTTCAGTCGCATCAACAGTGTAAACCTTGAACTCATCACCAAAGTTATAAAAATCAGGGTTTTTGTCTGAATTGATCAATATCCAGCCACCCTTTTTTAGACCTTTTGTGACATCAACAACCTCTATTAATGTCGGATCAAGTACGATTACTCCATCCGGGTAATAGATCTGCGATCGGATCTGTACCGGCTTATCATCAATTCTTGTGAAGGCTTCCACGGGAGCACCGCGCCGCTCAACACCGAATCGGGGAAATGCTTGAACATACTTTCCACCCTGGAAAGCAGCTTCTGCCAGCACAAAAGAAGCTTTTACCGCTCCCTGGCCACCACGACCATGCATACGGATTTCAATCATGCTTCCTCCTACATGTTTTTTTAATATTATATAAAAACGTGTTCTTGCGAACAAGACTATAATTTGTATTTTTTTTCATCGAGAAAAAACCTATGCCAAACATTAATATAAGCCATAAAATAACCAGTTCCATTCACGTTTCGATATGCAAAGTTCATGTCCTTCCAAAACTTTGTCAATTATTTTGACAAAGAAAAAGCATTGCCCATTTTAAGTCTATATGGCAAATAATCAACGCAAACTGTATAAGAAGAAAACCTCAAAAAAGGAAGAAGATAACGCTCTCTTAAAATTCAAGGGTTTATTGATCATCTCTGTTTTTATTATCATTGTATTCTTCATCTGGCAAGTGGTTATCTCGCTAAAAAAATCACCTGAAGACGATACGCTTATTGTCACTGAAGAGACAACAGAAGTACAGGGTGTTGGAAACGTTATTGATTATGCTCTCACACGTCTTGAAATCCCAGACAAATTCATCAAAACGTATGAAGTTGATGGAAAAACATACAAAGAAATAACGATAAATTCCAATCAACTCAGCTTAACGATCAGCAATATTTTCATTACTGATAAGGTCGAAGAAAAGGGTGGGCAGATACTGAATGTGAGTGAATCCGATGACGGCAGCAAGATCGAGATGGAGATATTCGATCCTTCAACAAAGCAGTATTACATACTTATCTTGAAAAATGATACCACGGGACTCTATGACAAGATCACAGAACTATCTGTCATTATTGATGATTTCGGGTATTTCGACGGAGCTCTGCTTGATGAATTTCTGGCTCTGAACAAAGCGATCACTTTTGCCATAATTCCCGATCTTGCATACAGTAAAGAGGTAATGCAAAAGGCATATAATCAAGGAAGAGAAACCATCATACACGTTCCCATGGAACCGGAAACGTACCCGAAAGACGACCCGGGCAAGAATGCGATCTATGTCGATCTAACTGAAAACGAAATAACAAAAAGAATGAAAAAGTTCATCAAACAACTCCCTCTGTGCATCGGCGCGAATAATCATATGGGCTCACTTGCAACACAACACGAGAATGTAATGAGACCTGTTCTTCAAGTTCTCAAAGCGAATGATATGTGCTTTATAGACAGCCGCACTTCAGCTAAGACCGTGGCTTATAAATTGGCAGAAGATATGGAGATTCCAACCTGCCAGAGAGATATCTTTCTTGATTCTGGAGAATATCCCGACAGAGTTGCTGCAAAAACAGAAAATATATTGGATCTCGCATCGCGAAAAGACAAGATCATCGTCATATCCCATGCAAAAAAAGGCAGTATTGAAGAGCTGAAACAGATACTGAAAAATCTTGAAGGAAATAATATCAAGCTCGTTCCTGTCACAGATATTGTCCTTCCAAAAGAGTACGTTCTATGACCGCAATAAAAGCAATAATTCTGGGCATTATACAGGGACTTACCGAATTCCTGCCGGTAAGCAGTTCGGGACATCTGGTGATCTTCCAGAAACTGCTAAAATTCAACGACCCGGGCGTTCTTTTTGAGATCGCAGTGCACCTCGGCACACTTGTCGCTGTGATCATTTTTTTCCGGAAAGATATTTGGGAAATAATCCAGTCTATATTTAACTGGAGAAAAGATGCTCCCAAAAATATAAAATATGCACACCACCTTCTCCTTCATTTATTCATTGCTTCTGTAGTTACTGCAATAATTGGATTTGCATTCAAGAACACTTTTGAATCTCTTTTTGAAAATACTGTCCTTGTGGGTTTCATGCTCATCATTACTGGTGGCGTTCTCTATGCGTCTGACAAAATAAGAAATACTACTAAAACAGAAATGAGTGCCCCTTCTTCCCTGCTGGTCGGTCTTGCTCAGAGCATTGCAATTATTCCAGGAATCTCACGTTCTGGAGCGACAATTACGACCAGCATCTTTACCGGCAGAACTCGCGATCTGGCGACACGATTTTCCTTTCTTCTCTCCATCCCTGCAATTCTCGGCGCCACTCTCCTGAAATTAAACGATCTTCAATCTGCGGTATCATCCGGTTCGATGGGATTGAATTTCATTCTTGGAGGTATTTTTGCGGCAATAGTTGGATACTTCGCGATTGCCATTCTCATCAAAATGATCAAGAAAGCAAAGTTGTTTTACTTCGCCATTTACTGCTGGATAATCGGAATTATTACCATATTCTTTATATAAATTATGACAAATAATATTAATATTAAGAAATCTATTGAGGTTATTGTCTTCGCATCAGAAAAACCAATTTCTGCAGAGCAGGTCGCTCTTTACCTTGGCATCGAAGACAGCGCAGAGGTCGACAGGTTGATCGAAAAACTGAATCTTGAATACGTCGATCATGGGAGAACATTCTGCATTAGAAAGGTCGCTGGCGGCTACAAGTTCGCCACAGATAGACAGTTTTATCATCTTATTAAAAAGTTATACGAAGAGAAAAAAGACATCAGTTTGACATCTTCTGCTCTCGAGGTTCTAGCCATCATTGCATACCATCAGCCGATCACGCGACCAAAAGTAGATGCGATACGTGGCGTGAATTCTCAATATCATATAAAAAATCTGTTGGAAGTAAAACTCGTTAAAATTGCAGGCAGGATGAAAACTTTCGGGCGCCCCCTGCTCTATACGACGACAGATAAGTTCCTCGAATTTTTCGGACTTAATGCCATTGAAGACCTGCCCAATCTTCATCAGATACGTGAGCTTATGGCGACGGATATTGCCGAGCCGCAGAACATGAAAGAAGAAGACCAGCTCGAGCTGCTCGCTAAAAATCCTGATGAATAAAAAACTCAAATACTGGGACTTCAAAGCCGAGCTTCAGAAGGGGATTATTCACAATAATTATTTTTTCAACGACGAAGAAAGTTTCCTGAAAGATAAAGCATTTCAAAAGCTCAAAACAGCACTCGTTCCTCCCAAGGTAATGGATTTCAATTTCGAAATGTTTTTCGGGGAAGAGACCAAAGTAAATGAAGTTATTGAAGCGCTGCAAAGCCCACCATTGATTTCCGATAAAAAGCTCGTTATTCTCCGAAACTTCCAGTCCATGCATATTACATATAAGAAAAAAATTGTGGAATATCTTGAAAAGCCGATTCCGGATGCAGTGTTCGTTATCGAAACAGATAAAGTAAATACTCGAACTGGAATGTATGCAAAGATCGCGAAACTCGCCCAAACCTACTATTTTTATCATCCTTATAATGAGAGCGAAGCGATTCGTTTCCTGAGAGAGGAATCTGCTGTCCTAAATAAAACAATTGATAATGATGCTGCGCGTATCATGGTCGATTACATTGGGCTTAATTTTCAGGAACTTCATAGCGAACTTGAGAAAGTTGCCCTTTACTCCGCGACTAAATCCAACGTCACTCCTGAAGATGTGCAGGCATGTATCGGCATTTCAAAAGGGAACACGATCTACGAGCTTCAAAACGCTCTGGCTCAGCGCAATTTGGGGCAGTCAATAAAAGTGCTGGAAAATCTCATTGCAAATAATATGTCGCCTGTGCTGATTGTGATAATGCTCACGCGATTCTATACAACCGTGTGGGATATTCTCATCCAACGGTATCAGCAGAATAAAACAAAAACAGAGATTGAGTGTACTCTTGGCGGCTGGGGTGTAAAAGCTTTTATGAATTCCTCTGAATTCTATTCGCTTGAAAATTTTGAAAAGATCTTTGCGCTCCTGTTGGAAGCCGATAAAAAACTCAAATCCGTTGATACAAAATTAAACAAAACTATTCTCGAAATGATGATATACAGGATGTGCAAAAATGTCTGAACAAATGAATTTCAGGGCAGGATTTGTATCCATAATCGGGAAACCGAATGTGGGCAAATCAACTTTGATGAATGCTTTTTTGGGTGAGAAGCTTTCCATCACAACCCCCAAACCTCAAACCACGCGCCAGAACCTGCTTGGAATTCTTTCTCATGATGACTATCAAATCGTTTTTATTGATACACCCGGCTTTCTCAAACCACGTTATCTCCTGCAGGAAAAAATGCAAACCTCTATCTTAGGGGCACTTAAGGATGCAGAAGTCCTCCTTTTTATCATCGATATAGTAACCTTTCCCACAGATTATGACACGCAGGTTAGCAGTATTCTCCTTAAATCGAAAATCCCGAAACTCGCAGTTATCAATAAAATCGATCTTGCGAAAAATAAGAAAGCGATTACGGACGCACAAGCCACACTGACTGATTGGGGCTTTCAGGATATCTTTTTCATTTCAGCGAAAAAAAGCATCGGCATCCACGAATTGTTAGAAAAAATTCTTGTGCTGCTCCCCGTCCATCCGCCCTATTATCCTATTGACAATATATCGGACCGCAATATGCGCTTCTTTGCACAGGAGATCATTCGGGAGAAGATTTTTCTTCATCTCCAACAGGAAATTCCCTACTCCACAGCGGTCACGGTCGATATGTTTGAAGAAGAAGATGACAGCGCTGAAGTGTGGGCAAATGTCTTCGTAGAAACTCACTCGCAAAAGAAGATCATTATCGGCAAGAATGGAGAAATGATAAAAGAGATACGCCTTGCAGCACAGCGTGATATTCACTATCTCATCCGGAAAAAAGTGCGTCTCCACCTGTGGATAAAGATACGTAAGAACTGGCGAAAAAAAGAACGAGTACTCAAGGAATTCGGATATAAATAATCCCGAAAAATGTAATTCCAAATTTCTAATATCTAATTTCTAATAAAATGCAAAATGTCTAAACTCTAAATCGTAAGGACCTACTATGGAAGACCAATATTTCGTGGCAATCGCAGGCAATATCGGTGTGGGTAAAACCACTATGACCCGGCTCATCAGCGAAAAACTGGAGTGGGAAGCATACTACGAACCGGTCATTACAAATCCTTACCTCGATGACTTTTATGCAGATATGGACAGATGGAGTTTTCACCTGCAGGTGTACTTTCTTTCCAAGCGTTTTGAGATGCAGAAGAAAATCGTTGATAACAACATCTCGTGCATCCAGGACAGGACTATTTATGAAGATGCGGAAATTTTTGCGAGAACCCTTTATAAAAATGGCTCCATGACCGAAAGAGATTTTGAAAATTACCAGGAGCTTTTCAAAAATATGACCTATTATCTGAAGGATCCTGACTTGATCGTGTATCTCCGTGCTGATGTGGACGAACTTATTGAGCGGATACAGCAGCGTGGAAGAGAAAGCGAAAAGACCATCCCGAAGAGTTATCTTCAGCAGCTTAATGATGCGTATGATAATTGGATTCCGCGTGCAAAGAAAATGACGCAGGTTCTGGAAATAAATACAAATAATTGTACTGAAAAGGAAATCGAAGTACAGGCAGAGAGAATAATTGAGAAGATCGAGGAGTTCTGCCCGCCGTCTATTTTTGATAGGGGATAAACCTTTGCGAAAGTTCCAAACTTTCGCAAAGTTAAAAACTCTTCTCAACCCCATTCTGTGATAGGTGCAGGTTAATCCTGTAAATATATTACAACTAATGTGAATTATCTTGTCACAAGCCGATATGGTTTAAAAAAGCTGAGTGAATGATAAAAAATTTAGGGCTTGTTATAAGTAATTCGTAAACATTTCAACTTAAGACATGCTCTCCGACATGTCTCAAGTTACTATAAAAGACATATAAATCTTATTATCTTACACATTAATTTATTCAAATAATATTTTAAAACCTTTGGGTGCTTTTTTTGAAATTCTTTTATGATAGGGTGATATGTAAATATTGCATAGGTAATCACCTTTAAAATTATATATTTTATACTCATCAATTGGATTTTCAATAATATCAATTTCAGAAGATCCTGTTCTTCTCCATTTAATTTTTTTATTATCTGAAGTTCGAAGTCTACTTAAGTAAATTTCATTTGATTCTATACCTTTAACTGGTATTGGATTTGTAATATGATACCCGAAATCTCCATATCCGTTAGGTATTTCATCAGAATCACAGCCGGTTGTTTCAATTTTGTTTAGAATTCTTTTTTTCATATTAGTAATATCATTATCATTTTGATTTGATTCTAAAGCAAATTGAACAAATCTTGATTGTTCTTCTATACTTGCATTTTCAAATTTTGTATTATAACACGCAATGAATAAATAAATTAAATTTGCTTCATTGTTAACTAATTTATAATTACTTTTTCGAATAATATATTCAATCATTTCAATTTCATTTTTCTCAAAGCTTTGATAAAGAAAAATAGATGCGAGAAATAATTCACCTGATTCTTTTTTATTTAATTTGTTATTTGAAAGTAATTTTACTTTGTTCGCTGCTAATTCTATTTGTTTTTTGCCTTCAGGAAAATTTTTTACCGAAAACTTATCATAAAAATTCTCAACTTCTTTTTGGCTATTACTTTTTTTCTTAAATATCTTTTTCAAAATATTCATTTTTTACCTCGAATTTTTATATATTATTTGTCACTTTTGAGGAATCGTAACCTTTTTTGTGCATATTCAATACCTTCAATATCTTTTGATGAAGTTAAACTAATGAATTCGCTATAAGATAAAATTGCCTTACTGGTTTGTCCGATTTTATCTTCAGCTAATGCTTTATTAAATAAGATATTAACGTCTTTTGGATTAATATGTAATAATTTTTCCCATAATTTAATTGCTTCATAATATTTACCTTTTTCAATATAAATTAGTGCAATCTGATTAATCGATTTACAATGAGTGGAACATAATGCTAATACTTTTCTAAATGAAATAATGGCTTCTTGGAAATTTCTGATATTTTTTTGAATAATTCCTCTGTTAAACCAAGCGTCTATATTCTTTGGTTCAATTTCTATACATTTATCAAAGCACTTAATTGCTTTTTCAAATGTTTCCATTTTTTTGTAAATATTTCCAAGTTCCAACCAAGTTTCAGCATTCTCTGGTTCAATCTCTGATGATTTTGTTAAACAATATAATGCGTCTTCTATATAATTCAATTTTCCTAATGAAATCCCTTTATTTCTCAAAATTCTTGGATTATTAGGATTAAGTTTTAAAATTTTATCAAAACATTTTATAGCTTCTTTATAGCTTTTATTAAAAAGAAGACAAACTGATTGTCGAAGTAGACAATCAATATTTTCAGGTTCAATTTCCAATGATTTATTAAAACAATTTAAGGCTTCTCCAATACGGAAAAGTTCTAATAAATTAACTCCTTTCATAAACCATACATTAGCATCCCTTTGATTTATTTCCAAAAATTTATCTAAATATATTATCGATTCTTTAAATTTTGTTCTATCATGCAAAATTGCAGCCATATGATAAAGGGCTAATTCATTTAAAGGATCTATGTTAAGAGTGTTATCGTAACACTTAACTGCATTATTATAATCATGTAATTTTAAATATGCATCTCCTTTATTGCACCAAATAGTTGAATCCTTAGAGTTTAACTTAAGGGATTTGTTGAAATACTTAATTGCCTCTTTCATTTTGTTATTTCTAAGAAGTGTTACACCAATATTATTTAAAGCTAACGTATTTAATGGATTAATTTCAAGAGCTCTTTCCCAACAAATTAATGCATTATCTAAACTTCCAAAATCGATTAGATTATTTCCTTTTAGAAGCCATATATTTGAGTCTATTTTTTTTAATTTAATTGCTTTATCATAACAATAATTTGCATCATTAAATCTGCCCATAGCATTTAGAGCAACTCCTTTATTTGACCATGTAGCAGACGAATCCGTATCTATTTCAAGAGAATTATTGAAACATACTAGTGCTTCATCATATTTTCCTAAAGAAAATAAACTAGCTCCTTTGTTGTTCCATTCCCAAGCATCAAAATTTTTTGATTTTGGAACATTTACAACTTCCCCATTTATATTCTTTAATATTATTTCTAAATACGATCGTAACTCTCGAAAGGATTTAAATCTATCTTTCTGTTCCTTCGCAAGACATTTCTGAATCAGGATGAAAATTGGTGAATCCAAACGGGGAATAGGTGATTCTTTATGTAATTGATACATTTTCCACCAAAAACGTCTACTCTCTTCTAATGAATTATCTTTAGGAAAAGAAGCAAGGAACGGAAGTTTACCTCCAGTAACCATTTGATACATAACAATTCCAAAACTATATATGTCACTTCTTTCATCACATTCTGTGGCGTTTGTAAACTGTTCTGGTGGCATATATGTAGGTGTCCCAAAGCCTGTTCCTTTCATTGTTTTACATGAAATACCAATTTCTTTTCGTTTCAAATTGTGTTTAATGGTTGATGTTATTTTTAATGTGTCCAAAATTCCTGCAAGTCCAAAATCGGATATTTTAATTTTTTTGTCTCGACAAATCATAATATTTGAAGGTTTAATATCGCGATGTGCCCGAATCCCTTTTGAATATGCAAACTGCATCCCATAACAAAATTGGATAGACCAGCGAAGTATCATTTCCATATTTAATTGCTTATTTTGTATATAGCCTTCCAACGAATTTAAACTATTAATATCAGGTGCGATAAATTCTAAACCAATATATATTCTATTATTAATTTCTTCTACAAAGTATGCTCTTACAATATATGGATGTCTATCTAAATCTGCCCAAATCTGAGCTTCTCGTCTAAATCTTTCTCGTGTTTCTTTATCTTCAATGAACTCATCTCTGAAAGTCTTCAGAGCATAAACATTTCCACTATCATGTGAATAAACAAGATAAACTATACCAAAACCGCCCTTACCTAGGACACTATAAACTTCAAATTTTCCCCCAATGAAATCACCCTTTTTATATGGTGTTTTGTATTGCTCGGTGCTATTTTGATTTTTCATTTTTCTCTTTTTTACTTATCTTTGAATAATTTTAATTTTCTATAAATTCAGTATCTTCTGACTTATATTACTTGGAGACTACAGATTTTGGTTTTATATATGCAATATGGTGTGGATATTACCTTCATTTTTTATTTAATCTTGTATCTTCTCCACATCTCTTTCCGCTCAATCTCAGAGGTACAACCAAATACCACTACAGTGCATAATCCTCATTTCATTTTCCTGCCTTTTTTGTCAAATATTTTAGTGGCCGTCGGGGTAAACCCGACTCTACCCCTCGTTTTGGCGTAGGTGCAGGTTTATCCTTCAAAGATTTCTCTACAAATTAGTATTAGCTTGTCACAAGCCGAAATTGGTTAAACTGACTGAGTGAATGACAAAAAATGGAGTACTTGTGATAAGTAATTCGCAAACATTTCCAACTTAAGACATACTCTCCGACTCGCCTTTATTTGATTCGGCGCAGCAAGCATGTCTCAAGTTACTCTACTATTTATTTAACATATCGGTATCAATTTCAATCGTATTATGGATTTGCTTCTCTAAATCTTCTATCTTACATTTCAAACTTTCTAATTCTAGTTTTCTATTTTCAAGGTATTCGCCCATTTTTTCTAATTTATCTTCATCAAAAACGTTATTATCATTCAATAAATATTTGTTTTCTCTAGTATATTTTTTACTTAACTTATCGTATCGATTCAATAATATAATATAATCATCATAAATGTGTTTATTTTTTTCATTTATGTCTGCAGGTTTTGCACCATATTTATTTACACCAGACTGGCTTTTAAGCACCATTAACACAATTAAGAAAGCTAAATAGGGTATCCATATCATAGATAATATTGAATAAAAAACAAAAAAATATCCTAATTCTTCGAGTATTTCATTTGGGATAATCATATTATATATAAAAAGAACAATAAATGGAAATAACCACCAGCATGCTTTTCCGATATCATGAAGTCTTCTTACTCCAACGGCAACCCACGGAATTAAAACTGCAAGTATATATATTCCGCTAAAATTCCCGAATGTTAAACCTCCAATTCTATAACCAAAATTCCCCATGAAGTAATCTAAATAGAAAAGGACTATTATAAAAATAAGATTGAATAAAGTAAAATTCCAATATTCTTTCCGGCTAGCCCTTCCTTTAAAGTCGACATAATGCTTTAATACCTTAGAGTACCAATACATATAGCTCTCCAATAATTAATGTTTTAGCTTATAGTTAGTTATAACTTTCATAACAATTCAAAAACAGGTGATAATATCTAATTACAGAAAACAGCTCATAGATTTATACATCTTATCTTAAATACTTTCTCCACATCTCTTTCTGGTCAATTTCAAAGGTAAATTCAAATACCGCTCTAGTTCATAATCTTCTTTTCTTATTCATATCTTTTTTGTCAAATGTTTTAGCGGCCGTCGGGGTAAACCCGACTCTACCCCTCGTTTTGGCGTAGGTACAGGTTCAGCCCGCACCAGTTAACACACCTCCCTCCGCCAGCTGGCGGAGTACTCCTCTTGATAGAGAAGAAAAAATTAATCCACAACCTTTAATTCTCTGTGCTTCTCATCAAATACCCGGATAATGAAACCACCCAGCAAATCCTTTATTCATAATTCCCCTGAAAGATTCACACTCAAAATCTTGGGGGTATATAAAAAGATGAAAGCATATACTTGACATGGAGACGAAAAAATCCTGTTTGAAGATACTAAGGAACTAAAATGCCTGAAGGTGCAACGATGCGATATCGACAAAAAGGAATCGTGGGTAGTAACTCGGAAATAACTGATAGCGGTTCAGCTATTCTCGCAATAGGTTTTATCCTCACTATAGTCTCCGTTCTTGCAGACATAGTTGGATACGGCACTTATGATGAATTTGGAGTGCTCCAGGCACTGGGAACCATAATCGGCGTGGTGTTCATTATACTGGGATTTTTTATAAAAATATTTTCAAAAATCTGGTATAGATAGGATGTAAGTTTGACTCTATCATTATTCATACCACTCAAACCTTTTAACCTTCCAATCTTTTTAACCTTCTAACTTTCTAACTTTTTCTCCAGCTTTTCTTTTAGTTTTTCAGGTCGTATCGAATCAATGACAATACTCTCACACTCATTAAATTTCATGAACTCAACCAAGGTCTTGGCAAAGGACGGCAAAAATTCCTCGAACTCATCAAATCCTTCCTCAAAAAATATATTCTTGAGAATGAGCTGCTTCTTTTTCCTGTCCGATTTCGGATCGAGCAGCCCAACAAATCGATCTTTCCAGAGGATCGGCAGAACAAAGTAGCCATACTTTTCCAGGCGTTCCTTTTCCCATTTTGAATTCGGATCATCTTCCCCGGTCATTCTGTGCTGATAAAAACGGTAATCTTTCATAGGAAGATAGGACGTAGCATGTCCCCAGTATTCAAAAACCAATTTATCATCCCGCTGTAATTCGACCAGCATGTCTGGCTCATAATCCGGATGCCTGTTCCAGAATGTATAGTGGTGCGCACGCTTAACAACAGAAAGGGTGTCGAGTTGCAGGTACCCGAGGTGGTTTATTATCTCATACACCCCGTTTTTGTTGGATGGTATGTGTGTGATATTATTCAGAAGCTGTGCATGAAGAACGATGCTCCTTGATTCAGAAACAGTAAGTTTTATACACATATTTATTTTACGGGAAAGGAATCACCTTCTTTCTGATCTTCGGGCGGGAATGACAGGTGTGATTGCATGATATACCATTTCCCATCGATGAATTCGAGCACTGCCGTATAACGCGTGACGAGCTTATGCTCTTTCCCCTTGATCGTGACGGTCGCAATATGATTCAAGGAAGCCCAGGCAACTTTCCCAGATGAATCCGCAGTAAAATTCTCGAGCTCTAACACGACTTTTTCGGACTGTGCAAAATCTCTTTCCAATCCTTCACGATATCCTTCGGGCGTTGTAAACACTTCGTCCTTACCTGTACCAATAATCATAATGTCACGATCTTTTGGATGGTACGAAAGCATCTCATCAATATCTCTGTTTTCATACGCCATCCAATACCCCTCCAGTATGTCTTCAAGTCCCCTATGGAATGCGTGCTGTTCTTTCATGGAAACCTCCGAAATTTTAATTTACATTTCACTTCACAGATTACTGGTTTGCCGTCAAGTTATTAATCATACGCCCAAGCTTCTCAGCGCTCTCGTTACCAAGCCCTTGCCTGGTGACGCAATATTCCCAAACAGGGGTTGGGAACGAGGATGATATGAAATTTAATCCAAATTAAAACTAACGTATTATAGATTAATTATTAAGAAATTTTCTAAGACTCTTTGTTAATTTCTGATGCATGTTATATATTTCTGTTGCATCCTTATTTAGATCATCAACTTCCTTCCAATCTTTATTGAGGATAGATTCTTTTACTCTATCGGGATTTTTGAATTTTGTTGTGACCACATCTCCAGAGATTACACTCGTTTTTAAGCTTAGACTGCCTAAAAATTTCTTTGATTTTTGCATTATTTCACTTTTTTGCCTTTCAAATTTCTTAATAATAAATTCATGAGATGTATTATTCCAATTCCTGACAAAATACTGGATTTCTGCTAAGGTAGATAATTCGAAAGTGCCATGTAAATCCTGACTTTTTAACAACCTGCAAGACTCACCAGTAGAGGGGAATTCTCTAAGAAACAACCCCGCAAGTTCCTTATCTTTATTGTGTTTAATTGATACTGAAGGAATTAATTGAGCAAAAAAAGCGCTTAACAAAACTAGCATTGTAATTGAAGTGCCCAAACAAAAATTAAAACTCATCCATACTACTGAAAGCAAAAGTGCTATTAAATTTATTACTATCATTAATAATTTCATATAACTATCCTCTTTTTATTATATTTTTCAAAAATTTACTTTTTTTGGCAACTAATACAGTAATGCGTAAATAATAATATCCCATAAATAGCTGTTTTGAAAACTTGTCATGTAATTATCCAAAATCTGAATTTTTTCTTAGGATGATTTTACCTTTATCGTCATGACCTATTTTTTCGTACTTCAAGCCGGCAAGAAGATGTTGCATTTCTTTGAATTTATCCATCGTTTTGACTTGCACTGAAGTATATCCTCTTTCTCTGGCAAACGATTCAAATTGTTTTATGAGTTTTCTGCCAAACCCCTTTCTTCGGAATTCCGGCAGCACTCCCATGATCCAGTTGTAATATGTCTTTTCATCAAGATCGTATGCCACGAGAAAGCCGGCAGGTTTGCCATCATCCTGAATTATTAAGAGATCGTGGTCTTTTCCCTCGATCCTATCGCTGATTTCCTGGTCTGTGGTTTTGTGAGTGAATTCGGGTAGCTTTGTAATAATTTCACTAATCTGTGAAATATTTTCAGTTTTTTTAATTCTATACATATGGAAAAAATAAATTCAAATCAAATTTCTTTCAAGTTTTAAAGATATAAAAACCGGAACAGCAAAATCATTAGAAAGATTTCATTGACACAAACTCCCAGCCCTTTCTTTCTTTGAAAAAATCTTTTATGGAGAAGGATTAATGGACAAATTATTGCTCCTGGGTGATGAAGCTCTGGCACAAGGTGCACTTGATGCAGGTCTTTCCGGTGCGTACGGTTACCCCGGCACACCCTCAACCGAAATCTTCGAATATGTTCAACACAGCAAAGAAGCTGCACAGCGAAATGTACATCGCACCTGGTCTGCGAACGAAAAAACAGCAATGGAAGAAGCGCTCGGTATGTCCTATTCGGGCAAACGCACCCTGGTAACTATGAAGCATGTGGGTCTCAATGTTGCAGCAGATCCGTTTGTGAACTCCGGTATCACAGGCACGAACGGAGGACTTGTTGTTGCTGTTGCAGATGATCCTTCCATGCACTCATCTCAAAATGAACAGGATTCACGTCATTACGGCAAATTCGCACTTGTTCCAGTTTTCGAGCCATCAAACCAACAGGAGGCATATAACATGCCCTTTGATGCCTTCGCACTTTCCGAAAAATATAAAACACCTGTTGTTATTAGACTTGTTACACGCCTGTCGCACTCCCGTGCAGGTATTTTTCGCACAAATCAGCTTAAAGAGAATGAGATCAAGCTTCCTGAAAATCCGAATCAATTTGTACTGCTCCCTGCTTTTGCACGAGAAAATTATAATAATCTTATAGAGAAACAGAAAATCCTGGAAAAGGAATCCGAAAACTCGAAATATAACGAATATTATGATGGAAAAGATAAATCACTCGGTATTCTTGCCTGTGGGCTCGGCTACAATTATGTGAAAGAAAACCACGTTGAAGCTGAGTGCGAATACCCCATTTTGAAAATATGCCAGTACCCGCTTCCAAGAAAGATGATCACAAAAATGATCGACGAGTGCGATGAAGTGCTTATTGTAGAAGACGGAATGCCTGTGGTCGAAGAATGGCTTCGCGGCTATCTTGATAATAGTCTCAACATAAAAGGGCGTATGGATGGCACGCTGCCGCGCGTTGGAGAGCTAAATCCTGCAAAACTTCGAACCGCACTTGGTCTCGAACCATATCCCATTAAAGAAGTGCCTGTTATCGTAAAGGGACGTCCGCCCCAATTGTGCAAAGGATGTCCGCACCGGGATTCATATGCTGCTCTTAATGAAGCAATGAAACAATATGGACCCGGTCATGTTTTTGGCGATATTGGATGTTACACGCTTGGGTTCCTTGCACCTTTTCATGCGATCAATAGCTGCGTGGACATGGGTGCTTCGATCTCGATGGCTGTGGGCGCTGCGGATGCAGGATTGTTCCCGGCAATTGCTGTGATCGGCGACTCCACATTCGGGCATTCCGGCATGACTCCGCTTCTTGATGCGGTAAACTCAAAAGCGAATATTGTTGCATTCATCCTTGACAACGGTACTGTAGCAATGACAGGCATGCAGATCTCCGCAGTCACAGGTAAGATAGAAGAAATTTGTACTGGTGTTGGCGTAGAAAAAGAGCATATTCGTGTAATCAATCCCCTGAAAACTCACCATGAAGAAAATATGAAGATCATTCAGGAGGAAATAGATTATAATGGCGTGTCTGTTATTATTCCCCGCCGTCCCTGTATTCACATTGCAGCAAAACTGCGTAAGCAGAAGTAGCAGGAGGTCATCATGAAAAAAGATATTATACTTGCAGGTGTCGGCGGACAGGGTATTCTATCCATTGCAACGATCATTGGTTATGCAGTTGTGCAATCAGATCTAAACCTCAAGCAAGCAGAAGTTCATGGCATGTCACAGCGCGGTGGTGCAGTAGAATCCCACCTTCGAATCTCCGATAAAGAAATTCATTCCGATCTTGTCCCCCATGGTCGCTCAGATATGATCATCTCGTTGGAACCAATGGAATCACTTCGTTATTTCCCCTATCTCAAACATAACGGCTGGCTCATCACTAATATTACTCCTTTTGTGAATATTCCGAATTATCCGGAAATGGAACATCTTCTCAAAGAAATAAGAGGACACAAAAACAGCATTGCGATCGACGGTGATGCCATCGCAAAAGAAATCGGTTCTCCCCGCTCAATGAATATGGTTATACTTGGTGCAGCTGCCCCTTTCCTTGAAATTCCTTTTGAAATGCTCGAGAATAGCATTCGGACAGTTTTTGGCCGCAAGGGTGAAGACATCGTGAAAAAAAATCTCGATGCTCTGAGCCGTGGACGAGACTTTGCTGAAAAGCACATACAAAAATAATTTATGAATAATCATAAAAATCTTGTAACCCGGCTCAAGCAGTTCATCCATCATGAGAACCTGATCGAACAGGGTGACAAACTGCTTATTGGAGTTTCCGGCGGCATTGATTCCACGGTACTCCTCTATTTATTGAAGAAAATCACTGCAGAATTCAAGCTTACGACTCTTGCTGTGCATATCAACTACAATCTTCGTGGTGAGGAATCCATAGAGAACGAGCGATTCACAAAAAACCTCTGTTACAAATGGGGTATCCCGCTTATCGTTCACAACGTCCCGATCACTGATGAATCCAATATTGAAAATACTGCACGAAAAATTCGCTACGGGATATTCCGAGACCTGTTGAGAAAATATAACTTTAATAAGATCGTGGTCGGGCACAACATGAATGACCAGGCAGAGACTTTCCTCATGCACCTATTCAGGGGGAGCGGCTTCACCGGCTTGAAGGGTATGCTTCCAAAGAGCCGTAGTGTCATTCGTCCCTTGCTGGTTTTCAAGCGTGAAGAGATCGTTGCTTTTGCCGAGAAAAACAATATCCAATTTTCTCACGATTCATCCAATGACGATCTGGGGTATGACAGAAATAAGATACGCCACCGCATTCTTCCTATTATCCTGGAACAGTTCAACCCGACAGTTATCAATAAAATCTACGACAGCTCTCATATTTTTCAAAAAACCGATATGTTCCTGAAAACCCACAGTAAAGACATTTTTAAGGATGTTGTTCTTCAAAATGAGGGTGATGAATATGTTGTACTTCTGGACAAACTCAAGCAAAGCGAGGTACTTTATTTCTATGTATTCAGAAAGATCTTCGGCTTATTGTCAGGTTCCGAATCAGATTTTTATTCCGCACATCTTTCAGAAATTTACGAACTGCTGAGAAGACCCGGAGGCAAATTCATTCACCTGCCCCACAATATTTTCGTCGTGAAAAGCGCTAATACGCTTATTTTTAAAATGTCACCCCCAAATTATACGGCTTCTGATTATTCCCGTGAGATCAAGCGATACACACGGCAAATCCTATTCGATGACTACTATATAACACAGTCGGAAATAAAGGTAATGCCCATTCACGGATTCAATTTTCATGAAGATGATGCATGCTATATCGATTTTGATAAAGTAACTTTCCCGCTTACGGCACGTTACCGTCGGCAGGGAGACAGCTTCACTCCGCTTGGAATGCAGAATCCAAAAAAGCTTAAAGAATTTTTTATCGATGAAAAAGTACCTCGGCTCGAGCGAAAGAAAAAGATCATCATAGAAGATCAAAATAGGATCATCTGGATAGCAGGTATGCGCATACATGAATATGCGAAGGTGACTTCCCGGACTTCACACGTGCTCCGAATTAAAATTATGAAAAAACTCGAGGACTATCGCAAAGCGCGACGTTTATAAATAAATGTTTTGCCAATCCCCGGTTGAGAGTATATTATACCTAAACGTTTTTAATTAAATATACAAAAGGGTTTCGTATGCACAATGACATAGAAAGAATTCTTTTTTCAGAACAAGATATTAAGAAAAAAGTAAAAGAACTTGGTGAGCAGATTTCAAGGGATTACAAAGATAAAAATCCCATTCTCATAAGTATTCTCAAGGGTGGAGTCGTATTTCTGGCAGACATCATCAGGTCTCTGAACATCCCTATTGAGATCGAGTTCATGGGAGTGGCGAGTTACGGTAATTCCACAAAAAGTTCTGGTGTCGTTCAAATCACAAAAGATTGCAACGTTGATATCAGTGACCGGCACGTGCTGATCATAGAAGATATCGTTGATACCGGACTATCACTGAACTATATTACACGTTATCTTCAGGGCAAGAACCCCAAGTCCCTAAAAATGTGTGTGCTGCTGGATAAAGTTGATTCGCACGAACCTGATATCGGAATGGCATACAAAGCTTTTGAGGTGCCAAATGAGTTCATCGTAGGATATGGTTTGGATTACGATGAGAAATATAGGAATTTACCCTATATCGGAATTTTAAAAAAGGAGATATATCAGTAAATGGCTAATCAAACACCGCCGGATAAAAATCAACCTCCAAAAAATAAATTACCTGTCAAAACGCCAAAAGGAAGCTCCCTCCTTGTCTGGCTTATTGTCATTCTTGCAGTCGTTGCCTTCTTCCAGCTTTTCTCAAGCGGATCAGGTTCATCAGAGGCATCCTACTCCCAGTTTCGGCTGGATCTGGAATCAGGAAAAGTAAATAAGATCATCTTCAGCGGAAGAGACATAACCTACTTTATTGGCAACACGAAAAATATTACCAATATTCCTTTTGACGATCCTGATCTTGTAAAAAATATTGCAACAACCTATAAAGACATCGAGATCATATCCAAGAAACCATCAATATTTACAACACTTCTCTCATACTGGCTTCCCTTCATCATATTCATTGGATTCTGGATCTTTATCATGAGAAGAATGCAGGGCGGAGCAGGAAAAGCATTCAGCTTTGGCAAAAGCCGTGCAAAAATGTTCACGGGCAGCCGTTCGAACAAGACCTTCAAAGATGTCGCTGGTGTAGATGAAGCAAAAGAAGAACTTGAAGAGATCATTGATTTTCTCAAAGATCCTAAGAAATTCCAGAGACTTGGAGGTAGGATTCCAAAGGGTGTTATCTTGCTTGGTCCTCCGGGAACAGGAAAAACATTACTTGCAAAAGCGGTTGCAGGAGAAGCAAAAGTGCCGTTTTTCAGCATAAGTGGTTCAGATTTTGTTGAGATGTTCGTCGGAGTTGGAGCTTCCCGTGTTCGTGACCTATTTGAACAGGGAAAGAAAAATGCTCCCTGTATCGTCTTCATTGATGAACTTGACGCAGTTGGTCGCCAAAGAGGGGCAGGGCTCGGCGGCGGTCATGATGAGCGTGAACAGACACTCAACCAGCTTCTTGTAGAAATGGACGGTTTTGAGGATAATGAAAGTGTCATCATCATTGCTGCGACGAACAGACCAGACATTCTTGATCCCGCACTTCTTCGTCCCGGTCGCTTCGACAGACAGGTTGTAGTGGACAGACCCGATGTGAAAGGAAGAGAGGGCATCCTGAAAGTACACGTAAAGAAAGTATCTCTTGCAAAGGATGTAAGCCTTTCTGTGATCGCTAAAAGCACACCTGGATTTTCTGGAGCCGATCTCGAAAACCTTGTAAACGAAGCAGCACTCTGGGGTGCACGAGTTGGACATAAAGCAGTTAAAATGGATGATTTTGAAGCAGCAAAAGATAAAGTGCTCATGGGCAGGGAACGCCGAAGCATGGTGCTCACAGATGAACAAAAGAAAAATACTGCCTTTCACGAGGCAGGTCATGTGATGGTTGCCAAATTCATCCCCGGCAGCGATCCAATCCATAAGGCGACGATCATTCCACGCGGACGCTCTCTCGGCTCAACTCATTTCCTTCCACTCGATGACAGACTTACCTATTCGAGAAGCTACTGCGAAGCCACAATTGCTCACCTGCTTGGCGGACGTGCAGCAGATAAGATTGCCTCCGGAGAGCCAACCACAGGTGCTGGAGATGATATCAAAAAGGCAACTGAACTTGCAAAGAAAATGGTGTGCGAATGGGGCATGAGCGACAAGGTCGGACCCATGACCATCGGTGACAAAGATGAAAATGTTTTCCTCGGAAAAGAACTCGGCAGACCAAATAATCATAGCGAAGCCCTTACAAAACTAGTCGATTCAGAAATAAAAGATATCATAGAGGTACAGTTCCAGCGATGCTTGAAAATACTCTCCGGGAATGAACCCCTCCTGCACACACTTGCCAATGAATTGCTAGAAAGAGAAACCCTTACCGGAGATGAAATCGATGTGATTTATCAGAAGTATATTAATGGAAATCTGAAAAAAGAAGAAAAAAAACAGAAAAGTAAAAATAAAAGATCACGGGTTATAAAAGATAATGGAAACGATAAAGCTTAAGGGAACAACGATACTCGGTGTAAAGATCGGGAAAAAAGTAGCCATTGGTGGCGACGGTCAGGTCACATTGGGTGATACTATTTTCAAGGCAACAGCCCATAAAGTACGCAGACTCTATGAAGGAAAAGTCATTGCCGGTTTTGCAGGTGCTACTGCCGATGCTTTCACACTATTTGAAAAATTTGAAGAAAAACTAAAAGAATATAAAGGTAATCTTATGAGAGCTGCTGTAGAACTTGCAAAAGAATGGCGAACCGACAAGTACCTTCGGCGCCTCGAAGCAATGATCATCGCGGGTAATGCAACCTGTCTGCTTGTTTTATCAGGTACCGGCGACGTGATCGAACCGGATCATAACATAGCAGCGATTGGTTCCGGCGGACCCTATGCAAAAGCTGCAGCAATGGTGCTCATTAAAGATAAGAAAAAAAATCCAAAAGCGATCGTCACAGAAGCTCTTAAAATCGCTTCGGAAATCTGTATATACACTAATGACAATACAGTTATAGAGGAAATCTAGATGGATATGTATGAACTAACTCCAAAACAAACCGTAAAAGAACTCGATAAATATGTTATAAGCCAGGACAAGGCAAAACGCGCAGTAGCTATAGCTCTTCGAAACCGTTGGAGAAGACAGAATGTGTCGGAAGAACTTCGTGATGAAATTCTTCCAAACAATATTATTTTGATAGGACCCACAGGCGTGGGTAAAACAGAGATTTCCAGACGGCTCGCCAATCTAGTCAACGCTCCTTTCATAAAGATCGAGGCATCGAAATTCACTGAAGTGGGCTATGTTGGTCGTGATGTGGAATCCATTATTCGTGAGCTCGTAAGTCTTTCGATCAATCAAGTACGCGACGAGCTGACTGGGGAAGTCGAAGATGAAGCGCGTGAACGTGCTGAAGAAAAAGTGCTCGATCTTCTGCTCCCTCCCTTAAAACGTCAGCGAAAAACAAACCTTTCTCTCGAAGAGCAGAAACTGGAGCGAAAAAAATTCGATGAAGAAACGGCAAAACACGAGAGAAACAGATCAAAATTTCGAAAGATGCTCCAGAGCGGCTCTCTTGATAATAGAGAAATAGAGATGAAACTCGATGATCTACCCGAACCGCGGATCGAGGTCTTCTCAGGTATGGGTATGGACAGTTTTGACATCAATATGGGCGAGATCCTCGCAGGATTTATGCCCGGGCACTCTTCGGGCGGCAAACGAAAAAAGATGAAGGTCAGCGAAGCACTCGATTACCTTTTTTATAATGAGTCAAAAAAACTCGTTGATATGAGTGATGTAAAAGAGATCGCTATCACACGGGTCGAAGAGAACGGCATCGTCTTTCTTGATGAAATAGACAAGATCGCTGGAGAAAAATCCCAGCATGGTCCCGATGTGTCCCGCGAAGGTGTACAGCGAGACCTCCTTCCCATTATCGAAGGCACAAATGTTCCCACAAAATACGGAATGATCGATACGACACATATCCTCTTTATTGCTTCGGGAGCATTCCATGTTTCCAAACCCTCTGACCTTATTCCCGAATTGCAGGGCAGATTCCCGATTCGCGTCGAACTGAAAAGTCTTACCGAAGAAGATTTCGCAAAGATCCTTACACTTCCTAAAAATGCCCTTATCAAGCAATATACTGAAATGCTCAAAACAGAAGGCGTGGACGTACGTTTCACGCTGGGTGCGATCAAAGAGATATCAAATTTTGCAGCACTCGCAAACACAAAAATGGAAGACATCGGCGCAAGAAGACTGCATACCGTCCTTTCCATTCTGCTGGAAGATTATCTCTACGAACTGCCTGATAATAAAACTGAAAATATAAAAATTACAAAAGAACTGGTAACGAAAAAACTCGCAAAGATCATTACCGACGAAGACCTGACCAAGTATATACTCTAAATCAATATTCTATTAATTATTATAAGATTTTTGGGATAGTAAACATTCATTGAAACGTGAATTTCTAATTACAAATTTCTAATTTCTAAATGCTTAAGTGCAGATCTTAATTAGACATTTGGATTTTGTCATTTTATTAGTTATTAGATATTAGTAATTTGGAATTGTATATTTTTTCTTTTTGACAATTCCAAAAGAGTGATTATATTGTTCTGATATTACATACTTTGAAAGTATGAAAAATAATTATTACATGGGAGAACCCACATGGACCTATTCACTGAACAGATAAAAAAGCAGCTTCAAGAAATTTTGCAAAAGCTTCAAAATAAAGTTACCATCGCATTTTTCACACAGGAATTTGAATGTGATTCGTGCAAAGAAACTCATGAATTTCTCGATGAATTTGTTGCACTTTCCGATAAACTTGAAATGAAAGTATATGATTTCAAGCAAGACAGCGATATCGCAAAAAAATATGGTGTCGATAAGATACCTGCAATGGTCATTTTGACTGCCAAAGACAAGGATAATGGCATACGATTTTTCGGTCTTCCCGGCGGTTATGAGATCAACTCATTTATCTCGAGCTTGCTCGAAGTGTCCGGACAGAAACATGAGCTCAATGACGAACTCATGAAGCGCATTAATGCGATTAAAAAGAATGTACGCATACAGGTTTTTATTACTCTTGGCTGTCCGCACTGCCCGGGCGCGGTGAGCAATGCCCACCACCTCGCTATGTTGAATGAGCACATCTCTGCCGATATGGTCGATGCTTCTTCCTTTAATACGGAATCGATAAAATATTCTGTGAGCGCAGTCCCTAAAATAATCATTAACGAGGAGCACGAGCTTGTCGGGAACCAGCCGATAGAAAAATATTTAGAAATAATTGAGAATTTGTAATTCCTCATTTTATATATCTAATGAGAGGCGCTATAAAATGCGTCTCTCTTTTTTGTATAGACTATTGTATATCATCGATCCTTAGTACGGTCATAAAAGAAATCAAAACATTGACAAGACCTCAAACGAAAATGATTTTCGTTTATAATATTGGAGTTTAAAAATGATTGAAAAATATTTTGAGATTTTAAAACAGCATAACCAGAAGAAAACACCAAAAAGAGTTGAAATCCTTCGGATCATGCACAGCAGTAATACCTATTTCTCTCCAATAGAAATCTGGGATCTACTTAAGAGAAAATTTCAAAAAGTGGGACTGCCGACCGTGTACCGAATACTTCAACAGTTCCAGGAAATCGGCATTGTCTCTTCAATACAAAAAAACGATAACCAGCTCCATTATTTTTTATGCTCGACCCAGCAGAATCATCACCATTTTATCTGCCGAAAATGCCACAAGGTATCCTGCGTGGAATACTGCGACTTCGATAACATAAAGCAGTTTGTTAAAGATCAGCTTCAATCAAAAGCAGAAACTCATTTCCTCCAAATTGAAGGACTGTGCAAGGATTGTCTGGAATCATGAAAAAATATTTTCCTGCACTAATGCTCTTCTTTCTCGTGATAACCTGTGCGAAACCTATTGAAAAATCAGACAAACTCGACATCTTTGTCAGTGTGCTTCCGCAGAAATATTTTGTTGAACGCATTGCAGGCGATAAAGCAAATATTCACGTCATGGTGCTTCCCGGTCACAGCCCTGCAACCTATGAACCGACCCCTTCTCAAATGAAGGAAATTTCGGAAGCAGATATCTATTTCCGCATAGGGGTTCCTTTTGAAGAAACCTGGATGAATAAACTTTCACAGCTCAATCCCGAATTACTCATAATCGATACGAGAAGAAATATTCCGCTACGCGCGATGGATTCTTTTATCACTCTTCAGCAGAAAATGCATTCTGATTATAACAAAGAAAACCATGAAAAAAACAACCATCCTCATCAAATGGACCCGCATATCTGGTTGAGCCCTGAACTTGTGAAAATTCAAGCGCAAACTATCTGTAACACTCTTCAAGAATTCGATCCTGAAAATAGCAAATATTACTCTGAGAATCTTCAAACATTCCTTGATGACCTGACTTCCCTGCAGCAATATTTTGCTGACCGCCTCTCGCAGCTCGAACATAAAGAATTTCTTGTTTTTCATCCATCGTGGGGTTATCTCGCAGATGAATTCGGTTTGATGCAGATACCTATTCAGATCGAGGGCAAATCTCCCTCACCAAAACAGCTTGCAGAAGTTATCTCTTTTGCACAGAAGAAAAACATACGTGTGGTGTTTGTTCAGAAACAGTTCAGCACCTCTGCTGCACAAACTGTGGCTAAGGCAATTCACGGAAAAGTCATTTCAATCGATCCGCTTGCAGAGGATTTTTTTGAAAATATGAGATCGATCGCAGACACCTTCAAGGAAGTGCTCGATGGACAATAAGCTTGCTGAATCGATCATTTCCCTTAAGGATGTAGAGTTCTCCTACAATGGCGAACCGGTTCTCGAAAATATCACAATCGAAATAGATAAAAATGACTTCGTTGCCATCCTCGGTCCTAACGGCGCAGGCAAAACCACGCTGATAAAACTTCTCCTGGGATTTCTTAAACCAGGTAAGGGAAAGATTTCAATTCTAGGAAAAACACCGGTTAAAGCGCGTAAATTCATTGGCTATGTGCCCCAGTTCAGCGCTTTTGATAAAAACTATCCCATCTATGTGATCGACATTGTGAAATTGAATACACTCACCGCAAACTCGCTCTTTCCCGCATATAAGAAGGAAGTGACGGAAATGGCATTTTCTCTTCTAGAAAAACTAGAAATTCATAACCTAGCATACAGGAATTTTCACGAACTCTCCGGAGGGCAGAAACAGCGCGCACTGATCGCAAGGGCGCTCATAAATGAACCGAAAATCCTCATGCTGGATGAACCGACAGCAAGTGTGGATGTAGCAATGGAAAAGGACATATACGACACGCTTAAAATGCTCAACAAGAGCACAACGATCCTCCTGATCACCCATGATGTTGGTTTTGTCTCCTCCTATGTGAACAAGATATGTTGCCTGAACCGTTTTGCTTCTATGCATTCTGTCGCAGAACTTACCGGAAAATCTCTGTTTGATATTTATAGTGCAAACAGTAAATTCCTGCAACATCATTGTAACTTATAATCATGGGTGAATTATTATCGAGCGTCGCATCCTATACATTTCTGCAAAATGCCATCATCGCGGGTATTCTTGCGAGTATCGTATGCGGAATAACAGGTACATTCGTCGTGGTAAAAAAGATAACTTTTATCAGCGGCGGGATCGCACATGCAGTTCTGGGAGGAGTGGGTATTGCACTTTATTTCAGCATGCCGCCCATAATCGGCGCCTTTGTCTCCGCAATACTGTCTGCAATAATCATCGGACTTGTAAAGTTGAAAGCAAACCAGCATGAGGACACTGTCATCAGTGCGCTGTGGGCAATGGGTATGGCTGTTGGCGTGATCTTTATGTACCTCACTCCCGGCTACAGCACGGACCTGCTTTCCTATCTTTTTGGAAATATACTCATGGTTTCTTCCACGAATCTCTATATCTTGGCGGGTCTTAATGTGTTCATAATCTTTATTGTAATTATATTTTACAGGCAGTTCGTTGCTATCACCTATGATGAGGAACAGGCGCGGTTGCGCGGCTTACCTGTAAATTTTTTATATATACTTCTCCTTTGTATTATTGCACTCACCATTGTCGTATTGATACAAATAGTCGGAATTATTCTTGTGATAGCACTTCTGAGTCTACCTGCCGCAATTGCCGGTTTATACACGAGAACCCTTCATGCAATGATGTTTTTTGCGATTGGGCTGGGCATGATTTTTACATTAAGTGGTATAGCAATTTCCTTTTCTGCAAACATTCCGACCGGTGCGACCATCATCATAATCTGTGGACTTGTATACCTCATCGCAATCAACCTTACACGATTCATACATAAAAAAAATGTCTCTTTGAAGAATTGAGTGGGTAAGGTTAATAATAATATCCAATATTCAAATTATTTATATTTAGTATATCAATCCACTTAAAAAATAAAAGGAATCAGAAAAAATTGACCGGCTCGTAAGGTTTTGTCTTTTGCATCAAACTCTAACGGATGAATAATATGGAAAAATCACTTTTCACAGATACTGATATAATTTTTCAGACCCTCAGTTATGCCACCTGTTTGCTTGCATCAGAAAAGAAACTCGATCAACTCATTGATAATGCACTTGATATTCTCTCTGATTTCGGTCACAGCAATAAGGTTGAGTTTATAATCCTTGAAACAAAGAATAAACACGAAGCTATTTTAGCAGGACTGTTGGAAAATGGACTAATTTCAAGGTTGAATAAAAAGATCAATATCAAAGATTCTACATTAGAGGAAATAATCATACGTAAACGTCCTGAAATTGTTACTTCCGATTCCCAAACAAAAATATATCTTCCTTTGATCGGCTCCGGGAATAATGCGATCGGTATTTTGGTTTTGCATGTGAGAGATCAAACAAAACTGGAAAGTATTGAACTGCGCTCTCTTATAATTCTCACAACATTGATCGCAGTCTCTCTTGAATATGCTCAATCGGCACGGCTCGCAATGTTTGATTCTCTTACAGGTCTATATATTCGCAGGCAGATGGATATCCGTCTTCAGGAAGAGCTGCACAGGATAAAACGATATGGGGGTACACTTGCACTCTGCATGATCGACATTGATCATTTCAAAAAAGTAAATGATACTTATGGACATCTTTTCGGGGATAAAGTCCTGATCGAACTCGCACAGCTTATAAGAAACACAATACGTGCCAATCTCGATGTGCCCTGCAGATTTGGCGGTGAAGAATTTATGATAATCCTTCCAAATTCTGATGCATCTAATGCATACGAAATGACCGACCGCCTTCGTCAGCTCTGTGAAAAGCATCCATTCACCTATAAGGATCAAACCATACATGTTACTTTTAGTGCAGGGGTCGCTGCAACAAAATCTCCTGATATATCACAAAAAGAATTCCTTTCACGGGTAGATGCAATGCTCTACAAAGCAAAAGAAGAAGGACGAAACAGGGTCTGCTTGAGAGAGGTAGAATAATCCATTCTAAGCTATAAAATTCTACCTATTCACTTTCAATAATTATTGCGTCGGCTTCATTATAATAATAATCTGCCATATCTTGATCCAGCAAGTATTCATAGCATTCGCCAATGTAATAAAGATATGATTGCACATCTGCCATTTCGTTCTGTTCTCTGGCAATTTTAAGAGCTTTTTCATAGTATTCTATCGCTGTTTCGCCTTCCTCAAGGCCAAAATCATATACTTCAGCGATGATAAGATTGAAAAATTCTTCTTGGTCTTTATTGTTTATCTTTTGGGCATATTCAATACCCAATGTATAATAGTCGAGTGCAATGTAATATTTCTCGTTATCTTCATTTGCCCAGCCAAGGTGGTAATAGGCAGAAAAAATGCCCTTATGATCATTCATTTCTTTTGCAAGGTTGAGTGCTTTAGTGTAGTAACTTATTGCATCAGCATAGTAACCACGATTGTGATAAGTTGCACCAATATTGATATATAAATTAATGAATTGATCCTCATTTCCGAGCGTTTCATCAATTTTTAGCGATAAAGAATAACATTCATAAGCTTTTGTATAATTTGCCATCTGATCTTCATAAGTGTCGTCCGTCTTATTCAAGGCGTAACCTGCATGTGTAAGTGCATCGGCAAGTCTATTAAGATCGGGGGTGCTGCTCAGGATCTCTGCCTTCGCCGATTTAAGATAGAGAAGTGCCAGGGCATTCAGTTCTTCAGAGTCTTCTACCTGCTCTGCATCAAACCAATAATCGTCTGCAAGGGTGCGATAGGATTCATCGTAATCAGGATACTCAATAGTGATATCCGACAACAATTGCTCTGCCTGCTCAAGGATAGTACTCTCTCCAGCAATCTCCTGTTTCACGATCAGATTATCAACCTTTATAAATTGATCTTTGTAGATAACGTAACCAATATTGTCTCCACAAAACGGTTCAAATATATAGGAATCTACCCACTCATCATTTATGAAAAAATTATACCGGTCATTGGTTTTCCTGATGGTCAGCGTGTTCGTTGCATCGTACGATCTCAGCGCATCCGATTCTTTCCAGTCGATAAGATTTGTCCATTCGTCATCGACATATTTTCCATATCGGTAGTATCCGTTGTCGGAGATGTAGAAGGTGTAAAAGTTATTAAGGTCCTCCAATCCCCAGACTAATCCGTAGCCATAGTCATGAATCCCGCTGGAATGTGTAATCGTTGTGGAAATCTCAAAATCATTTTCGGGAACAATATCAACATAGTTCCACAAGAAATAACTGCCTTCTTCTCTTTTGTGCTCAAAAAGATAATAACCGTCTCTGACTTCTACAAACATTTCGTCATCACTTCCTTCAAACCAGTTCAGTGAATTATCGGTAAAATCTTCATACAGAATAGTGTTTGTGGCATCTATGTATCGGACTTCAAAATTGTCTATCGCTATCTTCTGTTGGAGCCAGATCTCAAAACCGATATAGTCTCCAAAAAATGGCTCGAAATTGATCGAGTTCACATAATTACCATTAATATAGAAGTTGTCCATGTCACCGGCTTTCTTGAGGAGCAGCGTGTTCTTCCCACCATAGGTATTGATGTGCTCACTTTCAGTCCAGTCGATGATGTCATACCATTCACCTCCCACTGTTTTACTCACCCGGTAATAGCCATTATCTGTAATATTGAAAGAAAGGTAGTTATTGAAATCCTCCATGCCCCAGACAAATCCGTAACCCCGATCGTCGTGACCGCCGATCTGATAAAGCGTTACTTCAATCTCAAAGTCCTTATCAGTATCAATATTAATAGGATAATATACATAGTAAACGCTTTCATCGATTTTGTATTCGAAAACAAAAGTACCGTTTGCGATTGATGTTTTCGCATATTCATCATCTTCGATGGGCCATTCATTATAGTTGTTATCGAAATCTTCGATAAAAATATTCTCGCGGGCATACATTGGGTTGGGTTGAAAAATCAAAATAGCACAGAATGCTATAAATAAAATGAAGAAACTTTTCTTCATGGGTCCCCCTAATTATAATTCTGTTGTATTAGTTAATCATCTAATCCTATTACATGCGTATAAGCACGTAATAAGAATTGGTTGCCGGATCCTTCCAGCGTTCAACTACTATGATATTTTTCAATTCAACATTCACGTTTTCGTCGAATTTGCTCATCAGTTTGCCTTCATTCACAAGTACTTCAACTGCATTATTCAGTGATATTTTTCGGGCAAGGTTGAGTATTGCATTATTTTCTGCGCTGTCCCACGCTTTATGTTCAGTGAAGATTTGACTACATGAACCGATCGCATAAATATACTCTTTATCCTGAGGTGGCATGCTGATCCATTCGCAATCCTCAGAAAATGATAAAAGTTCACTTAACGCATCGAGAGATGAATGTGAGTAGACCATAATGACCATATTATCAGTAGTAAACGTGTCTGCATTGGCAAAATATTTATGTAGTGTTCTTTCGTCTGCGGGAGAATCTTCCACATGTATGAATAGAGAGTCATACACAAGGTCAAGCCCTTTTATAGATTGGATATAGGTCTGAGTCCCCATCACGTAGCAGTGAGACAATTTCACAAAATTATCAACAGCACTTTTAGTCGCTTCTTTTACGCCTGATTCTTTAATAAAATATACCGGTCCATAACCGATCACTGCATTCTGGGGAGTAATAAACCATGTGGGATATTTTGTTTGTTTGGAGGTTTTTACACTTTTTTGTGGTGATGCACATGAGAGCACCAAAAACAGCACCAGTAAACCCAAAATTAGCTTTTTCATATACTGAAAAGAGAAAACCCCGGGAAAAATTCCCAGGGTTTTCTTCTACAAAAGAAAATTATTGATTCTGCTGCTCTTGCTGATATTTATCAAGATCAGTTTCAAGGTCTTCAAATGCCTGTGAAGCGCGGAATCTATCATAAAGCTGCATATCCTTAACCTTCTTCACAACGTTCTGATTGAATGCCACGAGTGGAAGTTCCATAAGCATATACGCTCTGAACATGCCACCGCTCTCAGGAACAACTTTTTGTTCGCGAACTCTGCTACCCTGGAGGGTTTGGTTGGCAATGTTCTTCATGGTCTGGCTATAGAATGCATTTAATTCTGCATCTTCACCGCTTCCGACTTCTTCCTGGAAACTTTTTACAAGCACAGAAACTTTCGTTTCAAGCTGTTGTGCAATATCTGCACGTGCGCCAGCTTTTGCTTTGTCAAGAGCAAGCTGCATCTGGGTTGACGTTGCTGAATTTACACCAAAGATGTAATCAGGATCCTGGGGAGGGTTTAAGAACCAACCTGGAATGTTGGATTCTTTCATTGTTTTTTCACCACCGCCGCAGCCAATAGCGCCTACGACAAATGCTGCAATTAGCAAACTGAAGAGTATTTTCTTCATGCTGCCTCCTAAATTTTTCGGTTTATGTTTACACATATTATCTTAGCTTTACATAAGGTTCGTCATTCAGTATTAATGCTTACAAATTGTCAAATAATTTGGTTGACAAGATATTTTTTATATTCTCTTTTCTAATAAGAAAGGACATACTATGAAATCGTTCTCAATAAAAACCCATTCGCAGTTTTGTATGATTAATATAACATCTCAAATTCAGAATATTGTGTATGAATCAGGCATAGCTGATGGCATAGTACGCGTTTTCGTGCCGCATACAACAGCAGCCGTAACTATCAACGAAGGTGCTGATCCTGCAGTCGTGAAAGATATGATTAAAGAGCTGAATAAGATCGTGCCCTTGCGTGACAATTATTTACACATGGAAGGAAATTCCGCAGCGCATATCAAATCTACACTGGTCGGTGCTTCCGAAATGGTTATGATCGAGAATGGTTCACTCGTACTCGGCACATGGCAGGCGATATTCTTTTGCGAGTTCGATGGACCGCGCCAGAGAAAAGTATTTGTGAAAATACTGGAAGGATAAAAAAACACCTGTAACACGAGTCGTCCGTGAGAGGAACAAATCGGGTTTCCCCTATCCGGACCCATCTTTGCAAGCTGAGTCGTGATCGAGAACCTTTATTCTTAAATCTCAAATCGGTGTTCTGCACCAGCCCTGTAGCTAAGTGTGTCTGGTTCTTAAATCAAAAACAATTACTATCGTCTCCTTCGACTTGCAGCCCCACCGCCACTTCCTCCAAAGAAGAACATTATTCCTAAAAGAAAGCCAAAATTATACCAGCCACCACTATTATGAACCTCATAGATAGTCACATCATCATTAAATATGGAAATAATAAAAGAGAAAAGGATAATGAATCCGTTCCACAAACCCTTCCAGAAACCAGCAATCTCACCGTCTTTATCGGGCTTGTTCTCCGCCCGGTTTATTCCGGCAGTACAGCTGACAATCAGAATGATTATCACAATGATCGTAATTATTTTTAGTGTTTTTTTCATATTCAATCTCTCTTATATAGTATGATTTATAAAATTTTCACTCCAATATCTCTGGCATAATATAGGGCATAAGATAGAGAATTCGCTCTTCGTTGTAAAAAGTTGATTCCTGAATTTTCTCAATAAGAATTCTGATCTCCTTTGGTAGATCGTTCAATTTAATACCCGGAGCATCCATGCTGAGTTTAATTGTGAAGGCAGATTCTTTCTTTGGATACGCAACCAGCTCAACCTCTTTCTGAATGTTAGCTAATTTCTTTATTTCATCAATAGCTTCTTTCATGCCCCCATAAGCATCGACAAGACCGAACTCAAGCCCTCTTGTGCCTGTCCACACACGCCCTTTAGCGACCACATCGACTTCTTCATAGGTCATGCCTCTGCTTTTTGCAACCTTGCCCACGAAATCCTTGTATTCTTCGCTCACGGATTCCGCGATCATTTTCTTTTCCTCGTCGTTCATTGGTCTGTTCATGGAAGCAAAATCAGCATTTCTTCCTTTTTTTACATTATCCCAGTTTACATGAATTTTATCAAATAATTTTGTAAGATTCGGCACCGCAGCGATCACGCCGATGGAACCGGTCACAGAAGTTGGCTCTGCAAATATCTTATCAGAAGGGCAGGCAATGTAATATCCGCCCGATGCAGCAACGCCCGAAAAAGATGATACCACAGGTTTTGCATTTTCGCCCTTTTTACAAAGCACAACCTCTCTGTAGATATTTTCCGACGCCAGCGACGAACCTCCTCCGCTATCAATCCGCAGAATAATTCCTTTTATGGATGGGTCCTTTCGTGCCTGCTCTATTGCCTCCATATAGGTTTTATCACCGATGGATTTGCCGGGCACACTCTCGCCCGAATGGATATAGCCAACAGCATAAATAACAGCAATTTTCGCAGTAGGATCATCGCTCCAATCTACCCTGTTTTCCGGTATCTTATACTTATTGGTGATCTGCACATCATCATAAAGCGTTTTCAGAGTATCCTCAAGTTGATCTCGATAGATCAATCCATCGACCAATCCTGCTTCGAGCGCACGTTCTGCAAGAAGATAAGGTCCGTTATCAATAGCCGTTCTCACCTGCTCGTCAGTCATATTTCTGCCCTCGGATATCATAAGCACTATCTGGGCGTACAACTCGGAGAGAAAATCTTCATACATTTCTCGCTCGGCTTCGGTCATGTGAGTTTCTGTGAACATATTGGCTGCATTTTTGTATGCATGGCTTTGAAATCTTACGACTTCGATGCCAAGTGTGTCGAGCAGCCCTTTAATATATGGGATTGAGGCGGAAATTCCCCTAAGGTCGAGTATCCCGCCGGGATTGAGATAGATCTTATCAGCGACCGAAGAGGCAAACACATAATTTGAATTGGAAATATAATCATAATAGAAGATAATTTTTTTGCCTGTGGATTTAAAATCTAAAAATGTATCTTGCAGTTCCTGGAATTTTGCCAAACCCACAGACAGGTTTCCGGCTTGAAAGACAATTCCACTAATTCTGTCATCGTTTTTAAGAGTTTTCACCTTTTCGACGATCTCTTCCATTGTGTTTCCTGAAGATGATACGATTTCAAAGGGACCGAAATTTCGAGTGGGTCGGATATCATACACAGCACCGGAGAGCTTATAATCATAGAATTTATTCTGCTTTTCATGAATTAAAAAGGAGTGAAAGTGTTTACCGGATATATTACCATATACCATACCGCTTTTGCTTTTATCGCTGTATTGCGCACCGGTCTTGAAGCGCGAAATATCGAATCCTACTCCCAGTGATATTCCTTCGTTCTCAAAATCATAATAGCCATTCAAATGAATGCCATCGAGGAATTGTGTTTGAATACCCACAATCGGTTTTCTCCACTCTTTGTTTGAGTAGGTCGCATCGCAGGTCAGGGTGATCTTATAACAAAACCTACCCTTTACCCTGATTGGGCGAAGTCCGAAGCCCAACGTGTAGCTTTCATTATCTTTCGAAATGTTTCTCCATGAGCTGGCAATAGAAAGGAAATCCCAGGGACGAGTAAGGAAGTATAATCCCCAGTCGCCTTTCCAGAATCCTGATGGTTTCCACACATAATCCGTCCCAAAATACACATTCTTCGTAAGCTTTGATCCGTCAGAAAGTGTGTGGAGCTCCGTTGAATCCATCTTTTCGTAACAATATCCCAGGTCCTTTAAGTTCAAAAAAAGCGCCCAATTTTTCCTCATCTGCTTATCCTGAAAAGAATGAAGGTATCCGACTCCTGATGCATTGCCGAATCCCAGAGCAGCAGGATTCACTTTTGTTGCAAGAAAATTATCTGTTGTTGCAGTGGGAAAGTATGTATAGTTAAAAGCACTCACAACACTTATACTCGCCAACAAAATCACACATAAAATAGTTGTCTTTTTCATTATATTTCCTTTCATTTGAAATAATTTATTTTTCCGCTACACATCTTTGAAAATTACAAAGAAAGAATTATACGTCCGTCGCCTTCCGGATTATTCACCTCAATAGTGCGCGAGGATAACCACCGGGGGTTGAAATCTTTTGAATGGGTTGTCGCCAATAATGTGCTTTCCCCGCTTTTCAGATCATAAAGATATAGGTGGATTCTTATCTTGCTTCTTCTCACATGCTGATAGGTATCTACATCAAAAATAGCAGGAAAATCACTGTACACAAGCATACTGTTTGCAGGATTGAATGCATAGTCTGAAGAGTTTATTTCCAGGGAGTCAACTTCATAGGAGTCAACTTCCCAGGTTTCCGCGATAACGCGGAAAAAAGTAAGAATATTAATCGTTCTATAAAGATATCCCCAGAAAAATGTCCCTCCGGCTGTCCATGCAATTGGCTGAATTTGAAGATCTTTTCTGTGCTCGTTCGATAATGTTGATGGATAGAAATGGGTTATCTTCGAGCCGTCCGAAGCATCGATGAAGTAAAGGATTGTATCGGAAACCAGTGCAATATCGCGCTCTCTTGGAGAAACCCGAAAATCCATACCCTGTGAAGAATAAATCATGTCGCCTTTTTTCATACTCGTATATTTCCACAGTTCATCTCTCCATTGATCGGGAAGTTCCGAAAATGGATACATGCGCCGAATCACGTATATTGAACCTCTGTTAAATTCCGCCGGATGATAGTGTTGCACCTCGACATCCGAAAGTGTAATGAAAAGCTGTGATTGATCTTTTTGCACGTTTTTCACATACACATCAGTCAGGGTTGAATCAAGAGGATTTGGCTGTAGTTTAACGGTAAATTCGGCAGGTTTAAAAGGTCTCTCCTGTGTTGTACATGAAACTAACCCAATAAAAAAAAGGCATATCATGATCAAAAGGACGAAAAACCTTTGCATATTTTTTATTCTCCGTTTAAATATATGATAACCATCAAAAACATACAATACCTGTCAATTCTTTTGCTCTTTGAATTCGGGGAAAAGGGGTTTAAGATACTGCCCTGTATAGGATTTCTTCACTTTTGCCACTTGAAATGGTGTGCCTGTTGCAACGATCTCACCCCCTTCGTCGCCACCTTCGGGCCCAAGATCAATAATATAATCCGCACATTTTATCACATCAAGATTATGCTCAATAACGACTACCGTATTGCCTTTGTCGACCAATTTATTAAGAACAGAAATAAGCTTTCTGATATCGTGGAAATGCAGTCCGGTCGTCGGCTCATCGAGTATATAAAGAGTATTCCCAGTACTTGTTTTACTCAATTCGCGTGACAGTTTTACCCGCTGTGCTTCACCTCCGGAAAGGGTTGGCGACGGTTGTCCGAGCTTGATATAATCCAGACCAACATCACAAAGAGTATGCAATTTTCTTTTTATTTTAGGAATATTTTCAAAAAATTTCAGCGCTTCCTGCACATCCATATTAAGCACATCATAAATATTCTTGTCTTTATATTTTATCTGGAGGGTTTCTTTGTTGAATCGTTTCCCTTTACACACTTCGCAGGTCACAAACACATCGGCGAGAAAGTGCATTTCGATTTGCTTGACGCCATTTCCCCTGCATGATTCGCAACGTCCTCCAGATACATTAAAACTAAACCGGCTTGGTTTATATCCACGAACTTTTGCTGATGGAGTTCGGGCAAAAATGTTTCGGATCTCATCAAATACTTTTGTATAGGTGGCAGGATTTGAGCGGGGAGTTCTACCGATCGGGTCTTGAGTAATATTGATGATCTTATCAATGCCTTCAAGGTTTTCAATGCCTTCGTATTTGCCCTCGGTGTGTGTGCTATGATAGAGCTGATTCGCGATGACGGGATAAAGGGTTTGATTAATGAGTGAGCTTTTCCCTGAACCGGACACACCTGTAATACAAGTAAAAACTCCAAGGGGAATTTTCACATTGATATTTTTAAGATTGTTTTGATGCACTTTTTTAAGTGTCAAATATCCATGTCTCTTCGCTCGATAATATTTCGGCTCTGGAATGTTCAATGTCCCCGAAAGATATTTACCGGTAAGGGAATTCTCATTCTTAACTATCTCATCAAATGAACCCTGAGCAACGATTTCGCCGCCATACACACCTCCAAGGGGACCGAAATCAAGAATATAATCTGCTTGTTTCATCATCTCTGCATCATGCTCCACAACAATGACCGTATTCCCTATCGTTCGCAAACCTGCGAGCATTTCGATGAGGCGCTTGTTATCTCGCTGGTGTAATCCGATCGTGGGTTCATCGAGGATATACATGACTCCCACAAGTCCGCTCCCAATCTGACTTGCAAGACGGATACGCTCGGATTCTCCACCCGAAAGTGTCGGGGCGCTTCTATCAAGTGTAAGATAATGCAGTCCAACATTCAGCATAAACTGCAATCGTGCCTTTATCTCTTTGATAAGTTCCTCTGCGATGATCTTATCGTTTCCGGTAAGTTTCAGATTATTTAGAAAATCATAGGCATCGCGAATGGACATCTGGGATATCTCGACTATCGATTTTCCATTAATTTTCACATACCTGCTCTCGATACGAAGTTTTGTGCCATCACAGCTTATGCATGGTTTTTCGCTGTAATAGGTTAGATACATCCTTCGCATTGCTTCTGATTTTGTTTCTCGGAACCTGCGCTGTATTGTGGGGATCAACCCTTCGAACTGTGTCATATAATGACCTGAACTAGTTTCCATATCCCAGTCGATCCTAAACTTTTTCCCTCTTGAGCCATAGAGAATTACATCTTGTGCTTGCTCGCTCAATTTATTCCATGGCGTTTTTAATGAGAAGCCAAATTCGTCCGCCAGTTGCAACAGAATTTTATATCGCCATGATCGGCGCTTCTCCTGGAGCTGTCCCCAGTATACCACAGCTCCTTCCAGCAAAGATCTGCTTTTATCAGGAACGATCTTATCCTCATCGAGTTCCATACTCGTACCCAGTCCGTTACACGTTTCGCACATTCCCAGTGGACTATTAAAAGAGAACATCTGGGGATTCAGGTTCGGATAACTGATATTGCAGGTCGGGCAGGCATTCTGAATGCTGAAGAGTTGCGTCTCGTTCTTATCGGGAAAATTAACCATCACCACGCCGTCAGCAAGATCGAGTGCAAGTTCCATCGAGTCGGTTAACCTGCTTTCAACCCCCTTTTTTATAACCAATCTGTCAACGATGACCTCAATATTATGCTTGCTTTTTTTATCCAATTTAATTGAATCATTTACGTCATGAATGACACCGTTGACGCGCATACGCACAAAACCCTCACGCTTAATGCGGCTTATTACATCCTTATGTTCTCCCTTTCTTTCGCGAACAAGAGGAGCTAATATCTGTATCCTCGTTCCGGGTTTGGACTCAAGCAGCGTATTTACCATTTGATCGAGAGTTTGGGAGGAGACCGGCTTTCCGCATTGGTAACAATATTGAGTTCCGATTCGCGCAAATAGAACACGCAGATAATCATAAATTTCCGTAACAGTGCCGACTGTTGATCTGGGATTGTGGCTTGCTGCTTTCTGTTCGATCGAAACTGCTGGAGAAAGACCTTCGATATAATCAACTTTCGGTTTTTCCATCTGCCCGAGAAATTGCCGCGCATAGGAGGAAAGGGACTCGATATACCTGCGCTGCCCTTCTGCATAAAGAGTATCGAAAGCAAGTGATGATTTACCCGAACCGCTTACCCCGGTAAAAACGATCAGCTTATTGCGTGGAAGAATGACATCAATATTTTTAAGATTGTGCTCGGATGCACCTTTAATAATTATATTTTTTTTCATAAAATTTCAAAATCCTTAAAATAAAAGTGTAATACATTATTATTATTGGAATTGAATGTCAAGCTCCTGTGTTTAATGAATGAGGAAACAGCTTTTTATTCCAAGAGTAAGTAGCGAGCATGAGTGACAGAACTACCCGTAATTTTGTCAGTATGTTGACAGAATTTGGCGTAATTTTGTCAATATGTTGACAGATTCTCGTTACAAGTTAACAAGTTCACATCAATGAATTAGTAATTAAAAAAATAGATAAGATGGAGAACCTATGAGCTTGGTTAAGGAAATAAAAAACGATGTTATTAATAAAGATTGTTCTCTTCCAGATATTCTAAGAAAATGTCTTACTATTAGTTATTCAATTGATTTCGAACCTTTTAGAAAATGGTCTAATAATGAACTAAATGGTTATAGTGGGGAAGACTCACTTCCAAGCTACAGAAAGTATCATCTTTCTGCCTATGGTAACTTCTCTGGTTTTCTGGGAAGTGGTTTAAAAAATGTAGCTTTGTCTCCTATTAGCGTTGCTGAAAAACATCGAGATTATTTCTATAAGTTCGATGTATATTCTTCAATTGCAGATTGTTATTATAAATCTGTTAGTAGTGTTGAGGAATATACAATTAATATTGATCCCTATTTCCTTGGTATTTATGGAGATAAATTTTATAAGGATATGAATTGTTATGCAGCATGGATGGTAGCGCCAAAAAGTATTTTTGTTGGCATAGTAGATATCGTAAAAACAAAAATTCTAAATTTCATGCTAGAAATTGAAAAAAAATATCCGGATATAGAAATTGATAGTTCATTAGAACCCTCCGTGAAAAAGGATATCGGTCAAATATTTAATCATTGTGTTATTAGTCAAAGCCCTATAGTTTGTGGTGATCAAACAAAAATTGAACAACACAACACAATTAATAAGGGGGATTTGGATCAACTTATTTCAGAGTTAAAAAAACATAACGTTGAGAATGAGGATATTAATAATATAAAGGAAATTGTTAATAAAACACCAGTATTAAACAAAAAAGAAAATATACTTCAAAAATTCTCCAAAGTTCTCGTAAAGATTGGTCCAAATTTACTCCCAGTTATAATACAATTAATTGCTCAATACTATGGATTAATAAGCTAATAATTCCTCTCTCATTTTTTTCTTGCCATAAAAATTTCAGTTTTTCATCCTCATCTTATTAGAATTTTTTATTTAAAGATCGGAGCATAAATATGAAAAACAAAATTCAGATTTTTATCGCATTATTACTTGTTTTTAACACAGCACCCTTGCTCGCCCAGAGCGATTATGATGAGTGGCTTAAAAAGGAGCAGCAGGAAATTGAGGACTATAAAAACGAGCAGGACAAGCTGTTCATGCAGTTCCTCGAAGATGACTGGAAGCAGTTCCAGGTTTTTCAGGGCTTGAAGGTCGATGATACACCCAAGCCGGCTGAAATTCCGCAGGCAGAACCTCAACCGCTCCAGCAAACTGAAATAGAAAAAAACGACACCATAAAAGAGCTCGATGTACCCGAGACACACAAATCTTTCAAATCACCTGGAAAAGAATTAAAATCAAAACCAACCACGAAACCCTGGAAGCAGACCGAGCAGGAAAAAACTTCTCAGTCCCCCGCAAAAAAAGAAGACCAAAAAACCGAAGTGCTCTCAATCTCGGTTGATTTTTACGAAGCCCCTGTCTCACTACCGGACGAGTCATCTCTGCAAATTTCTATGAATGGAAAACCAAACAATGAGTCTATTGCAGAATACTGGAAAAATATCAGCAATGCAAAATTCGAAAGCACGCTGCAGAAAGCAGAATCCTACAAAAGATCCCTCGCCTTGAATGACTGGGGATACTGCTCACTCCTCTATTCAATTGGAGGGGAAATCAACAACGGGGACGACACCGATGCACTCCTTTTCACCTGGTTCATGCTGAGTAAATCAGGATATGATGCCAAGATCGGTTACTCGAACGACCAGGTTTATCTGCTCCTTCCAAGCAAGGATGATATTTTCGGCGCACCCTACTTCACAATTGAGAATAAACGTTTTTATGTTATGTCTCTCGATGGTAAAGAGCTTCAGCTCGGTTCGATGTATACCTACGAAGGCGATTACCCAGATGCAAATAAGATAGTCTCGATGAGCTTGAACACACTCCCTGTTTTATGGGGCAATGTGCCGAAGCAGGTGAAATTTTCCTATAATGGAATTAATTATACGATCAAATATACGTACAATAAAAACATTGTGAATTTCCTGAACACCTATCCTCACACTGAATATCCGATATATTTCAATACTCCATTAATGGATGAATCATATGCTTCTCTTGTCGAACAGCTTAAGCCGATCTTGAGCGGCAAGTCTAAATCCGAAGCCCTGAACATCCTGCTGCGTTTCGTCCAGACTGCATTTGAATATAAAACCGACCAGCAGCAATTTGGCAAAGAGAAATGTCTTTTTGCAGAGGAAACACTCTTCTATCCATATTGTGACTGCGAAGATCGATCTGTCATTTTTGCTTATCTCGTGAAAAAACTTCTCGGGCTCGAAGTGATCGGTTTGGATTATCCGGGACATATTGCTACCGCAGTAAAGATCGATAATGTGTCCGGTGATTATGTGATGGTGAACGGGAAAAAATATCTCATCTGTGATCCCACTTACATCAATGCAAATATCGGGATGAGCATGCCTCGCTACAAGAATGTAAAACCAGAGATTGTTCAGATATCTCAGAAATAATATTCTGAAAATATCCCTATACGATAATTTTCTTTCGGCTTATCAGAAATGGTAAGCCGATCACTTTATACATAGTCCGAGCTGTCGTGGACCACTCCATGGCAGGTAAACTAGAACTTTGCGAAAGGAAGAAAACTTTCGCAAAGGTGGCTTCTCACTGGTTACAAAGTTGGACTTTGTAACCAGTATTTTGAAGATAGATATCCTTCACCCGTAGAAGATTCGTTCCCAAGTGCAACTTAGGAACGAGGAGAAACCTTGCGGGTGGGATCTTTTGGCGAAGCTGGCTTAATTCATGAAAATCATAAGACCATCGCACTGGACTCCATACAACTACGTCGTCCATGAAGTTCCACCCCAATGAATAGATCCTTCGTTGCATCCGATTTCATCGGAATTCCACTCAGGATGACAAGCAAGAATAATATGTAGGTTTAATTGTCCTCAATTGCCCCTTGATTGAGATAACCGGTCACTTCTGAAATCTCAAATCGATGTTCTTCAATCTTCATTCAAAAATTCCGTCTCGGAATGGTCCATGACGACTCAGTAAAACCTCACACTGACCGGGAGAGGATTTATGAAAAATGTTCCTTTTCGGTGCCTTTCGTGAATTTCGTGGTGACATATAATACGCAAGATCAGTCTTCGTTTCACTGCGCCTTGACAGGTTGGAATCTTACGCTAATTGAACCAATTATTTCGTATTGATCTTGATTATCTTATCATTGCTGATCAGAACATCTTTTCCTTTTTTATTTTCGAGCAATATCCAATCCTCATTAACCGATTTGATCATCCCCGTTTCCGAACTCGACATAGAATCAATTGAAAGAAAATAAATTTTAACCTCTCTGCCCGAGAGATTTTTTAATAAAGATATATCCATTGGTAACCTGTCCTTCGATTTTCTTCTTATAAAATATTTAAATAATCTCTTTTTCTTGTTCCGTTGAGCGATAACAAAAATAATAATAAAGATAGACACAAACAGAGAACTATTCATTGAACTCCTGAGCTTCTTAACTTCAGTTTTTCATATTTTTTGTTGTTTCCCGTGTCAAGCAAATTAGTTTTCAATTTGCAAAGATTGACAGGAGTTGCATGGGGCACATTAAACTTTTCTCCATGAAAATGCTTTTTCTCAGGTTCAGTTCTCTTGGAGATGTACTGCTCACCACTCCGATCATTCGGACTTTTCGTACGCATTTCCCCGATGCCGAAATTCACTTTCTCACAAAAAAACAGTTTGCTCCTCTTATCGAATATAATCCATTTATCGATACCCTCATCAGGTTTGATCCCGAGAATGAATCTTGGCTCCAGCTTATAACACGCCTGCAAAAGGAGCACTACACATATATTATTGACCTGCATGACAAATTGCGCTCTGCGTTTATTAAACGCTTTGTGCGGGGAAAAGTGCTTACTTATGACAAGAAGCATAATTATAGAAAAAAATTGATAAAAGATCATGCCCTGAAACCGATAACTTCTACGGTGGACCTTTATGCCTCGGTATTGGAAAATTTCAATCTTAGGTTGGACGAAAGAAAGATTGATCTCTTCCTCCCTGATAATGAAGAAGCCATTGCAGAATCGTTCCTACAGAAAAGCAAGAAGAAAATCGTAACGATTTCACCCGGAGCTTCATGGTTTACAAAGCAATATCCCGCAGAATATTATAAGAAGGTAATCCGGCATCTTCAGGATAATTATGATGTGAGAATCGTACTTATTGGAACAGAGCAAGAGAAAAATTTGACAACTGAGCTTGCTGCAGTATCAGAAATCGAAATTAAAAATCTCGGTGGCAGGACAACTTTGATAGAATCAGCAATAATTATTAAACATTCCGACCTTTTCATAAGTGGGGACTGCGGACCCATGCACATTGCTGCCGCATTTGGCACACCCCAGATAGCGATTTTTGGACCCACGCATCCTATACTAGGTTTTGCTCCCCTTAATCCGAATGCGAAAGTCCTCACCCTAAATCTCGGCTGCAGTCCATGTGCTCTTCATGGAAACGAGCGTTGTCCACGCGGACATTTCAAATGTATGATAGAACTCTTTCCAAAACTCGTTCTGGAGCAGGCTGATAAAATTTTGTCTCATTAAAAATTATTAAAGGAAACCAATGAAAACCGAACGCCCTTTTTGGAATGAATATTTTATGAAAATTGCGGAACTCGTATCTTCGCGCTCCACCTGCCTTAGAAGGAAAGTTGGTGCAATAATTGTGCGTGATAATCAAATCCTTTCCACCGGCTACAATGGAGCACCAAAGGGTGTTCCCCATTGTGCGGATGTCGGTTGCCTGCGGGCAAAATTGAACGTACCTTCCGGGGAACGCCATGAACTTTGCCGGGGGGTACATGCCGAGCAGAATGCAATTATTCAAGCTGCTGTAAACGGCGTGTCGATCAAGGATGGGACTATGTACTGCACGAACCAGCCCTGTTCCATCTGTGCAAAAATGATCATCAATGCAGAGATAAAAACTGTGTATATTGCAAATTCCTATCCCGACAGACTCGCAGAAAGTATGTTCGCTGATGCCGGCGTAAATGTCATTCTCATGGATATGAATGCAAAAGACCATCTGAGAAAAATCCTGTAATGTTTGTTTACTACATCGAAACACTCCTTTTCAGGACATTATTCCGAACGATTAATCTTTTTTCGCTCCCTGCTGCGCGCCGTATCGGTCATACACTTGGACTGCTCAACTTTCATATAGTAAAAGTGCGGTGCACCGTTGTGAAAAGACAACTGGAAGAAGCATTTCCTGCTAAATCCAAAAAAGAGATTTATAAACTCGTTCGTGAAATAAATATCTCATTCGGATATACCGCTGTAGAATTCTGCTGGTTTTCTCCCAAACGCCTAGAAAGCTTTAAGCGATTCATAGAGTTTAGTGGATTGGAGAATCTAAACGAAGCTCTCGCACATAATAAAGGATGCATAGTTTTCACGGGGCATTTCGGGAACTGGGAGCTGGCTGCACAACTTCTGGGTAATCTCACAAAACGTGTATATGCTGTTGCAAAGAAGCAGAAAAATCCATTTTTCAATAATTTTGTGAACAACATGCGCGAATCAAACTTTGTGCATCTCATCCCTATGAAAATCGCTCTTCGGGGAATTGTAACTGCGATAAAAGAGAACAGGATTATTCTTATGCTTGGTGATCAAAAAGCAGGAAAGACCGGTGTTCCGGCAAACTTCTTTGGCATGTCTGCTCAGACAAATCCGGGAACCGCAAAGATCTCCCTGAAATATCAAGTGCCTGTTCTTTTTACTGTGTGTTACCGCAGGCGTGACGGAATCTACGTTATCCAATTCGAACCGCCAATTTATCCTGAAATACAAAATTCCTTTAATGAAGCCGTGCTCGAATACACACAATTGTTCACCTCGAAACTCGAAAGATGGGTGAGAAAGTATCCCAAACAGTGGTTCTGGTTTCACCGAAGATGGAGAGTTTAAAATACATGAAAGATCAGCTTAAGGAGTCATAATGAATTTTTGGAAAAGTATCATTTTATTTTTAATTATATTTACCATGACCTCCACACTTTTATCCGCTGATGAAAACGCTCTCATCGGAGAATGGGAGGGCTCGATTGAAGTGCCCGGACAAGAATTAGAAGTCATTATTGAATTTCTCTTTGAAGGCGATCAACTAGTTGGATTTATTGATATTCCCCTTCAACAGGCGATCGATCTTCCGCTTGAAAATATTACTATTGAAAAATCTAATATAACTTTTGCTATTAAAGATGTTCCGGGTGAACCGACATTTAACGGATTTTTATCAGAAGACGGCAGCACAATAAGTGGTGAATTTACTCAGGGTGGCGGCACCTTTACCTTTTCTCTTATCAAGAAATCCGAGCAGGAAAAGCTGTATGAGGCAGCAAAATTGGGGGAGAAACTTCAAGCGATCAGAGCCTTTATAGATTCCACAATGTCGCAGTGGCATGTGGCAGGATTGTCTGTGGCAGTCGTGAAAGATAATGATATCCTTATGACAGAAGGGTTTGGCTATCGGGATGTGGAAAAAGAGTTGCCTGTTACATCACAAACACTCTTTGCTATTGGATCTTCTTCAAAGGCATTTACTGCATTTTCCGTCGGACTCCTCGTTGATGAAGGGCTTATTGACTGGGACACTCCCGTAATAGAATATATGCCGGATTTCAAAATGTATGATGAATTCGCCACGCAGGAAATGACTCCCATCGATCTACTGACACATCGTTCCGGGCTGCCGCGACACGACCTGATGTGGTATGGTGCTTATTTTTCTCGTGAAGAGATGTATGACCGCCTTCGTTATCTCGAACCCAACAAACCTTTCCGCTACACTTTCCAATACCAGAACCTCATGTATATGACTGCCGGTTTGATGGTCGGCAGATTGACCAACAGCACCTGGGAAGATGTAGTTCATGATAGGATATTTGTGCCACTTGGCATGAATAACAGCAACTTCTCTGTTGATGCTTCTCAGAATTCTTACGATTTTTCCCTGCCATATCAAGTAGATGAAAACGACGAGATCGCAAAAATGGACTTTATGAACATTTCTGCGGTCGGTCCTGCCGGCTCGATCAACTCCTGTGCCGATGACATGGTTCAATGGGTCAGAATGTTCCTCAACAAAGGAAAAGTCGATGATACTCAGATCATGCTCGAAGCAACAGTCGAAAACCTCATCACGCCCCACATGTTCATTGGTGGCGAAAGCTCAAGCGAAGAGCTTACATATCGCGCTTACGGATTGGGCTGGTTCATCCTCACTTATCGAGGACATCCGTACGTGCAGCATGGAGGAAATATTGATGGGTTCACCGCACTTGTAAACCTGCTTCCCGACGACAATCTTGGCGTAGTGATCTTAACCAATCAGAATAATTCCAGCTATACAAGCACTGCGAGTTATTATATAATTGATCAGCTTCTTGACCTCGAACCCGTGGACTGGCACGGGAGAAACCTTGGGCAGAAGGAGACCCTTGCTGAGATTGAGAAAGTATCCGAAACAATAGAAAGAGTCGAAGGAACCAACCCTTCTCACGATCTTGAAGATTACGTTGGGGTTTATGAAAATCCGGGGTATGGCACCATTCAGATCGAACGGAATGATAAAGAGCTTTACATGGTGTATCACTCCTTTGCAAGTCCTCTCGAGCACTGGCATTATGATATCTTTAAACCGACAGAGGGTCTGCCTGCAAAATCCAATATTCTCCTTGAATTCCATACAAATCTACAGGGAGACATCTTTAGATTAACAGCCCCTTTTGAATCATCTGTTTCACCAATCGTCTTTGAGAAGCTCCCACCGGAAAAAATGTCTGATCCTGCATATCTTCTGCAATTTGCGGGTACATATAAATTAGCTGAAATAAAAGTGTCTGTTGAACTCAACAAATCAGGTTTGCTTATGCTCACTTATCCAGGACAACCAGCGTATGAGCTTCATCCTTATGCTGATAATAAATTTCATATAGGCGATCTCGAAAATTACTATTTGAAGTTCCATATCGATAAAAAAAGTGTGACTGGAATGTCATTCATTCAACCCAATGGTATTATAAACGCGGAAAGGGTTGAAGAGAGCGAATAACATCTCTTGGAATATACGATACCATCGTACATTTTAGGTTATTATTATACGATCACATCGTATAGTTTCTTTTATTTAAAAATATAGTGTACCTCAATGGCTCTAATACCCAAAGATTCAAAAAGATAGATTAAAACTTATTCCTGAATCCAATGAGAAGGGAATGTTGATCGTTGATTCGGCCCTCACAGTACACTATAGTATAGATCATAATTTCTGGAAAATGTACATGTAGTTGTCTTATCATGAACTGGCAAAGTGTAATTTTAACCATCAAAACCCTGTAAAAAAAAATGATTCCAACTAGTTTAGCATTGTGGCATCATTGTGGCTTTGTGTCTTGGTGGCATTTGATTTTATTGATGTTTATGTATATGCAAAACTTTAGTAATTAATAAAAATGTTGCATAAAAATAGTGCTGGCTTTCATTTTGTAAAATTCAGTTAACTGGAAGGCTATTCAATGAAAAATAAATCTTCTGAAGAAAAATCAACTTTCGGTCATTTTTTTAATAAAATATACAAAAAGTGGTATGTCGGGCTCATAATCGCAGTCATTATCGCAATTGTAGCAACTCTTTTTCACGAAACCGATATGGGCAAGCAGCTTGAGTGGAAAACCGTTGACTACCGCTTCCGCTCCTTCACCATTCCGGAGCGCGCAGATTCCAATGTCGTGCTTGTTGCCATTGACAATACCAGTCTCGATTACTTCGAGGATTTCGGGGTTTTATGGAAATGGCCCCGCAATTTTTATGGTATTGTTGTAAATTATTTTGCTTCTGTTGGCGCAAAAGCAGTTATATTTGATATGATGTTCGACGATCCTGATATCGATAGGGCAGAAACAGATGCCAGCGAAACAGACGGAGCGTTTGGTCACTTCATCGGGCAAGCCGGGAACGTCATTCTTGGCGCCGAATTTACCATGAATGAAACCGATGTCACATCTGATATTACACCCTTTTCTATTGAGCCGCAAGTGGAAAGCCCTCTTTATTCACAAAATTTCAAGGGTGGTATAATACCAATTGAGATTCTACTAAAAGCTACACGAGGGCTGGGATTTCTCAACATTCGTCCCGATAATGACGGTATCATCCGAAGAGTACCCCTCATCTATTCGTATAATGGAAATTATTACCCGCAGATCGCCTACAGCGGCTTCATCTCCGGACAGAAGCACGAAGATATCATTGTTAAAAGAAATGCCTTTATCACAAACCGGCTCCCAATTCCAGTAGACAAAAATGACAAATATTTCATAAATTGGTATGGTCCCGGCGGCAAAGATGGTGTGTTCAAGTATTATCCTTTTGCTGCAGTATTTCAGTCAGCTCTCGCACTGCAAACTGGTGGTGAACCCTCCCTGCCGAAAAATACATTCAAAGACAAATATGTCATACTCGGTGCAACTGCATCAGGTCTATCCGATCTCCGTCCCACCCCTTTCGTCGATCCTTATCCCGGCATGGAGATATGGGCAACAGCATTAAGCAATTTTTTGAATAACAATTTTGTAACCATCGTACCCTGGTGGATAAATTCTCTCCATGTCATCCTTGTTGCTTTTATAACCTTTATTATTTTCACTCGGCTTAAACCCAAGATCGCAAATCCTCTTATGCTTCTTGTAATAGCGTATATTCTCGGCATCACTATCTTGCTCTGGAGGGCTGATAGAATTTTACTCAATCTCTCAACTCCGCTTATCGGGTTTGTGCTTTCCTATGGATACAGTGCCACGATCAGCTACATTATGGAGGGGCGTTCCAAGCGGGATATTAAAAAAGTGTTCACCCGCTATCTTCATCCTGACGTGATAGAGTCCCTTCTTGTTGACCCAGACTCAATAAAGATCGGCGGTGACAGCATAACTGCAACGGTTCTCTTCACGGACATTGCCAACTTTACAACCTTCTCAGAAGGCAAAACACCCAAAGAATTAGTGGGATTGCTCAATGAATATTTTGATAAGATCACAGGTATCGTGCTGGAAAATAATGGGCTCCTCGACAAATACACTGGTGATGGCATCATGGCGATATTCGGTGCACCTATTCCCAAAAAGGATCATGCAATAATGGCATGTAGGGCTGCTTTTGAACATAGAATATATTGCAGGAAATTGCAAGAGGAAAAGCAAGAATTCAATGCGGCGGATAACTTTCATATCCATACAAGGATCGGTGTGAACTCCGGACCGATCGTTGCAGGAAACATCGGCTCTAAGAACAGGATGGACTACACTGCGATCGGAGATAACGTGAATCTTGCAGCACGGCTCGAGGGAGTGAACAAGATCTATAAAACCCAGATCATGCTGAGCGAATCCACCTATGACCTGATAAAAAAACAATTCCTATGTCGTGAGCTGGACCGCCTTCGTGTGAAGGGCAAGACAGAACCGACTTCTGTATATGAGCTTCTCGACGAGAACACCGAAGAAGCAGTTCGGAAGAATGCCTGGATCGAGGATTATGCGAAAGGACTTTCATATTATAAAAAGGCAGAATGGAACAAAGCTATTGACATTTTTGAAAGACTTTCCCAGAATCCAACCAATGATAAGGCGTCCGGTGTTATGCTGGAACGATGCAGAAAATTTAAGCACGAAACTCCCAAAGATTGGGACGGCATTTTTACTCTGGAGGTAAAATAATGAAAAATAGATCTTATCTTTTTATTACTGTGGTTTTACTTGGCATTTTTGTGATCATCCTGCACCTTTTTGCGCTGGGAAACGTAACGATCAAGCGCGAGCAGGCATATCTTCGAAGCGGACCCGGATCATACTACCCCCCCATTGCAACGTTGCCTGAGGGATACTCTGTTACGGTGATCGAGGACAATGGCGGTTGGCTGAAAGTCGAGACGGATACACTTTCGGGCTATATCTCAAAAAAAATCATAGAAGGGAAAAAAGAAGCAGATGACATGTTTGCTCAGATGGGCTCTCAAAAAGCGATCACGGAAATTTCACAGATCGGAATGACCGCAGGAATAAAAGCGATGAGCGGAAAATTTTCAAAAAAGATCGATGAGAACATTAATTTTATTGATGAATTTCTCAGCTATCATATAAACCCATATAAATTTGAGCAATTCAGAGATGACACCTACCGCTCAACAAACCTGAAAAAAATACGAAAGAGCGTGAAGCTTCCCCGTTTTGATGCTCCGCAATTCTTTACGTTCTCAGAAGAAGCGATGGGATTTGCCATTGCAAACAAAATTGCTGAGCTTGGATTATATCATGACAAGACGCTTCAGGATTATATCAACTACGTAGGACTTCTCGTTGCGCAGGCAAGCGATTCCTATGATATTCCATATAAGTTTTTCATTCTTGATATCAATGTTCCTAATGCGTATTCCTGCCCGGGTGGTATTATCTTCATCACAATCGGAATGCTGGAAGCCATTCATAATGAAGCGGAACTCGCTACAGTAATTGGTCATGAAATCGGGCATGTTTCTCACTACCACGGCATGCAGGAGCTGGAAAAAAGAAAAGTCCAGATCATAGCAGAAGACTCTTTCGCGGAGCTCGATATGCTTGCAGACAGCTTGTATGGGCATGATGAAAAATATGACGATGTGGAAGCTGAACTTGAAGATATAGCCCTCTCCATCTACGAAACTATCTATCAGGGACGGCTTGAAGAATATGAAGAAGAAGCGGACAAGCTGGGACTGCTCTATGCAGCGCGAGCAGGTTACAATCCTCAAGCTCTTGAACATATCCTCATGCGCCTGATCCTGCTTGGGAAAGCATCAAACAATGAGCATTACACTCAGGCACAGATCGGGTGGAGAAAAGATCTTGTTGAAAGTAAACTGGATTCCTATGTATTCCCGAAGGGATTGCGCTTCTGGGAAGACCGTTATCAACTTTATACGAATAAACTCAAATCTTCAAAATATTGACACTAAAGCATGTATGTTCTTCTCATATGCATAAATACGGAGGTTGCATGAAAAATATTTTAGTAGTAGTGATTATGCTTCTTTTTGCATGCCAGACGCTTCTTGCGCTGGAGATGACAGAATTGATCGACTGCCCGACAGCGGGCATACTTCAAAAAGGGGAAGCTAAGTTCCCAATCAACATTTTCGATAAAGGTGGCGTTTCGTTCGGAGCTGGTGTTGGTGTGCTTCCCAAGCTCATGTTCGGTATCCAGTACGGCGGGGAATACATCATCGGGGACTCGATTCCTGAATGGGATTCCTACCCGGGAATATTTGTAAAATACCGCATTTTTGATGAATCTCCGACACTGCCCGCTATAGCTATTGGATTTGATTCACGAGGATTCGGCACTTATACAGATTCACTTAGTGACGGTACGGAGATAAACCGGTTTGCAATAAAATCAAAGGGCTTTTATGCAGTTGCCAGCAGGAATTTCAATTTCATTGGAAACCTCGGTTTGCATGGCGGCATCAACTACAGCACAGAATGGGATGATAATGATAGCAATCTAAACTTCTTTGCCGGGCTTGACAAAAGCATCAACCAGCACATCACGCTCCTTGTAGAATATGATTTCGCTTTTAACGATAATGGTAAGGGTAAAGATGAAGAGACATACAGCTTTGGAGAAGGAAACGGCTACCTGAACGCTGCACTCCTTTTTAATGTAGCCCAAAATATCAGGATACAGATAAACTTCCGCGACTTCCTCGGAAATCAATATAAAAATCCTGATCGATCAATATCAATCGGATATTTTGCACAACTATAACATGACAAAAACAAATATACTCAAGCCGCTTATTTTGTTGAGCGGCTTTTTATTTCTGTGCGCTCTTGCACACGCATCAAACTCGCTCTATTATTACTCCCTTGCAGAAGTTGCATTGAATCGGGGACAATATGAAACTGCGGATTCCCTTCTTGAGATCGCCTATCGAATTGACCCCAGCTCGAAAGAGGTGATCGTCGAACGCCTGAATGTACTGTATTATCTTCAAAATGAGGAGCGGCTCATCTCTTTTGCCGAAGATGTGCTGGCAGAGGGTATCGTACTTCCCGAAGTATATATTATGCTTGCAGATAGCTATCTTGCAACAGGTGATGCAAAGAAAGCAAAAGAAACCCTCACAGAAGGACTTCAGCAAATTGATGATCGTGGACCATTATACCTCGAATTTTATAGAGTCGCACTGAATGAAGGAAACGGAACAGAAGCGATGCAATACCTCCATCGTGTAGAATCAGAAACCAACGATCCGGATCTTTTGTATCAGATCGCAATGGAGTACTCACATCTGCAAGATAGCATTATGCTTGAAATGACATTGCAAAGAATTATCGCACTTGATCCGAATTTTTCACAGGCGCATATCTGGCTTGGCGATTTCTATTATAACAACAAGGAATTCTATAAAACGATCGAGGAGCTGGAATATCTTCTTGAAAATTCCCGGGAAGTCACAATGATATCCATGAGGCAGCTTCTGCTCTCTTACTATTTCACCCATCAATTCGAAAATGTCTTGGGAATGTCTGACTACTTTCCTCTTGAATTGATGGATTCCGTACAAAAAAGAATGTTCTTCTTTGCTGCATATAAAGCACATAAATTTCCGGAAGCGCTCAAATATGGACAAATCCTGCTTGAAGAAAAAGAGACTATGGAACCCGACCGCCTGCAGGAACTTTATGAAATGATGGCAGTTTCTGAGATCCAGCTTCAAAATTACGAGCAGGCAAATGATTACTTTGGCAAGATCAGCGATGAACGCTTTCTCCTCCCTCATTTAAACATTATTCCCTTCATTGTGAACGAGACAGGGGATGTTTCGCTCTTTCATAAACTTCTTGATTATGCAGAATTGAATCAGGCAGATACACTTTCCTGCACGCTGAAAGCGCTGCTGGCATACAACTATGCAAAATCGGACTCCCCCGATTCCTGCAAAAAATATATTTCTGAGATTGACCTGGATCGCTGTATAGATAACTATCCGCTGGTGCTGTTATCCTATGCGAAGCTCAAAACTGGGACTCCCCCGGATTCTGTATATGCTCTCCTCGAAATGCGCCCCGAAAGAAATATGACCAGCGCACAGTGGCTCGGGCAATATTATGCAGATGAAGAAGACATAGAAAATGCGGAATATTATTTTTCACAGGCACTTAAACAGGACAGCACAAATCTTGAGCTTTATCTCAACGTTGCACAGTTCTATAATGAAAGCGGGCTCTTTGAGCAGGAGATAGCAACGCTGGAGCAAGGAGTACAATTTTTCCCCGATAATGCAGACCTTCTGAACTGGCTCGGCTACTCGCTGACCGAACACGATATCCGTCTGGAAGAAGCGCAGATAATGCTTGAGAAAGCAGTTGAGCTCGCTCCCGATAATATCTATATCTGGGACAGTCTCGGGTGGGTTTATTATAAACTCGGTTTATATGAAGAAGCTTTGAATGCCATGCAGGTACTCATTGACACCGATGTTGACGATTCTGTCATCTGCTATCATCTTGGATTGATATACCTGGAAAACGGTATGAAAGAAAAAGCAAAAGAACTTCTCCAATGCTCGATCGATTTCAATAACAACGAAGAAGCTGTCGGCAAAGCACTTGAAATATTAGAGCAGCTCAATTAACTCAACTCGGGTAAATGCATAACAATATTTTGGACAAAGAATTTGATTATAATTAATTTAGACATAAATTTATCAAAAAAGGAGCTGTAATGGCAAAAGCAGATAAGATCGAACGCTTTAAATTCAAGAAGATCAATATATTACTTTTTATCGCAGCAATAGTTGCGATCATAATCGGGTTCATCATTGTGAATTCAACAACGACATTTGGAACGATACTCCTCGTACTTGGATATGCGGTTCTCATTCCACTATCTCTTCTTATAAGACAAAAACAGGACAATATAAAATCAAAATGATAAAACCACAGAGAACACAGAGATATTCCTTTCTTGCTTATTATCTGAGTAGTGACATGAAGCCGGAAGAAGAATCCCGATTTATCAGGGATGTGTGTTCGCCTGCATATACATTCCCGATGACTTCAATATATGAACCTTGAATTACGTTACCATAATGACAGGTAACGTCAACTAATTCCATGCGGAAACGAACAGTTTTTTATCTTTTCCTCATCTTCACCCTTGTTCCACTTATTGAACTTTCTCTGCTCATTAAGGTCGGTTCGCTGATGGGATTATGGCGCACAGTTGCAATAATCTTAATCACAGGATTGGGGGGTGCTTATCTTGCAAAAGCGCAGGGTTTTAGCACAATAGATGCAATAAAACTGGATATTGCCAAGGGCAGATTTCCTGCTGAACGCCTGCTTGACGGAGCGATTATTTTGTTTGGTGCAGCACTCCTGATCACCCCAGGACTTATCACTGATCTTATTGGAATATTGTGCATGTTCCCCACTTCGAGAAAATTATTCAAAACTCCGCTTAAGAAATACCTGAAAAACAAATTCTTCGGAGAAGATTTTATTATAAAAAACTCATAATCAAATAAATCGGATGAACCGAAACCAAAAAAGAATTTACCACAGAGAACACCAGTCTTCGTTTAACTACGCCCTGGCAAGCAGCGGGCACAGAGAAAATTTAATAAATTAGATGAAAAACTGAAAAATAATTTACATGAAATAAAATATTACACTGGAATTATATTAAATTTGATATTTTATTTGAAATTAGTCCCGACAGGTCGGGAGATTTAGAAATTGCCTCAAATCTATATCTTATCCTATGGAAAAATTATCAGACACCCAAATGCTAAACTCGATTAGTTTTATTGATCAATAGCTCGTTCAATAATAGCACCACCGAGGACATATTCTCCATCAAAAAATACCACTGACTGCCCGGGAGTTATGCTCATTTGCGGTTTGTCGAACACAACTTTTATCCCATTAGCTTCAGGAAATATCGTGCAATCTTTTTCTGTTGTATTGTATCGCACTTTTGCCTTTGCTCTCAAAGATTCTTTCAATTCTTCAAATCTGATCCAATTGCATTCAAGCGCGATCAACCCGCGGCGATATAATTTTTCTTTGGGACCGACCACGATCTCGTTTGCCTGCGCCCTGATCTCAAGCACATATAGTGGTTGCGGTGCGGAAATTCCCAGACCTTTCCGCTGCCCGATCGTGTAGAAGGGAAATCCCTTATGTTCGCCAAGTACATTTCCATCTACACCAATAATATCCCCGGGTTGAATTATTTGGGGAAATTTGTTATTCAGGAATGCCTTATAATCATCATTGGGGACGAAGCAAATTTCCTGGCTTTCCTGCTTATCATCAACATTCAATTCATACAGTGTAACTTTCTTTCTTATTTCTTCTTTTGACTCTTCTGCCAATGGGAAAAGCGTATGTTCAAGCTGGTATTGGTTCAATCGCCATAAAAAATATGATTGGTCTTTCGTAACATCCCTGCCACGCTTTAGCAAATAACGCTTTGTTACTTTATCAAATTCAATGGCTGCATAATGCCCAGTGGCGATGTGCGTTGCCCCGCGTGAAAGGATTTCTTCCAGCAACAGTCCGAATTTTATTTCCTTGTTGCACAGCACACAGGGATTGGGCGTTCGTCCGTCCAAATATTCATCGCAGAAATTTCTTATTATTGTTGATTCAAAAAATTCCTCTGCCCGAATGAGCACGTGTGGTATCCCGAGTTTGTCACAGAGTGTTTTGACTTCCTGAAATTGATCTGCATGATTCTGCTCATCTGCCGGATGCTGGTGGCAGAACATTTGCAGCGTAATACCGAAAATGTTAAAACCCTGCTCTTTCAGCTTGATCGCTGCATAGGTGCTGTCCAGTCCGCCGCTCATTGCTACTGCAATTTTCATCATGCTTCACCGGTAATAATGTTTTATTTTTACGTCAAGTTTGGGAATATAGAAAGCCGGGCTTAGTCAACAGGTGTATTATTAAATTATCGGGTTTAACATGTTAAACCCCTACCTCAACTTCACGACTTTCCCGATATGTTCATCGCTGCCATTAAGTTTATAGAAATATACTCCTGTTCCTACTTCGTTTCTGTTTTCATCCTTACCGTCCCAGGTTACTTCGATAGAGTGAAGTGGCGAAGGGGCGAAGGGGAGATTGCGAACAAGCTGACCTTTGATGTTGTAGATATTAATTTGTGACAATTCGTGTAAATCCGTGGTTAATGAGAGTGATATTGTAGTCGAGGTCGAGAAGGGATTTGGGTAGGAGGTGAGTAGAGATATATTTTGCTCCGGTTCTTCGTCTACGCCTACAGTATAATTATACTCATATAACGCAACTCCTGCCTGTCCAACATAATAGAAAAAATTCTGATCGTTTTTTTCGAAGAATTCCATCCACTGCAAACCAAACGTTGTGTAAAAAGTTGATATCGGATCATCGATGAAAAAAGAACAATTTTTCAAATCATACACATCAACATTGTTGTAGCCAACAAATAACAAATCATTATGAAGAGATATTCCCTCACTGAACTCTAAAAACACCACATGTTCACAGACAAGTTCTTCAGGATTCGTCAGATCATATAATTCAACCCATGTGCTGCTTGATCCATAGTTGAATAATAATAAAACCTCACCCTCAATCCTGAGAGTAACATATTCATTAAGACCAATAATGTTGATTATCTCAGGGGTATCCGAACTGAGAATATTTCCTATTATATAGAGATTATCATCATTAGCAACATATGCATAATTCCCGTATATATCAAAACCCCATAGATAACCAGGTAAAGTAAACTCGAAAAGCCTATCAGGAGTACCAATTTCACTAATATCATATTTATTAAAATGATATGCTCCTGAATAGTACTCGATGGTAAACAGGATATTATCATTGGCAAAAAGGACAATAGGTCCCGAGGAATTCTCAATACTATTGAGTAATTGAAGATTCTCAACATCCGTTATATCATAAACGTCTATCGATTTATTGTTAGGATCGTCTCTCGATTTCTTTGAAACAGCCATCTTATTACCAAAAAAATCAATGCCATATAGATAATAATTCTCAAGGGGAGTACAAATATACTGAGGATCATAAAGGTTTGAGATATCAAAAAAATGCAGATTGTATTCTTCAAAGGTTTTTATGATTAAATTATCATTATGCTTAATTACATCGCGTGTAGAAGCAAATTTGGGCCACCTGCCGCCATATTTTATAAGGTCTCCTTCTGTACGTAATTCATCAATTCCAAGATAGAAATTTGCAGTACAAAAATACGTATCATAACCAACTATTGGACATGGGCTGCACGAAAAGTCATTATAACAAGAAGTTATTAATCGAGGATTACTGCAATCCGACATATCATAAAGATCAAAGGTCGATTGCCTTGGGAGTATGATCCTGTTATTTTCCAGGATCGCAATATCATTACATCCATAATTACTTTGATCAAATTTAATCTGAGAGTCAACGTGCCAATCTGTAATATCGGAAATATTGATAAATGTTGCTGTATGAAAACCAAGAAATACAAAAATTGAGTCATTTAATGATTCTTCATATTCTGTTTCTACATTTAAATCGGTTATATCAATCAGGGCAACTTGGTGAATACTGTCGACATTTGTAATATTATAAATGTGTCGTATATTCGTATTATTTCTGTCCCTGCCATACACATAGGTATCATTGATGGGAGCAAAGGAATACACATCCGGAAATTCGTCATCCAGATTATATTGATGTAATAACTCGAAAGTATCATTATCAAAAATGTAAAGAATAGTGTATGAACTATAAGAAACCTGGGCAAATATTCTATTAAAGGATTTATAGAATTGAATATAATGCGCAGGTGGTGGAAAATGAAGTGAGTCGGCTAAAACAAGGTTATCATCATTCAAATATATTCTATATAAGATTGTTTCCGTAAAGGGAGGACCTACATGGGTATACGCATAGTTGCCGTTTATTTCCAATCCGTTAAGTTCTCCGTATAATGGCAGTTCATCTATAAGCTGTAACCGCTCTTCATTATTTATAGTAAGTGCACGAACAGCGCGTGGACCCAATGACCAGATGCACTCCTCTCCTCTCTCAAGTTCTATATATAAATCGCTTTTGTAGGGTACATTGATCTGCTGTAAAGTGAAATCATCGGCATATAAAATATTGAATATTACTATTATTAAAAAATAAATTATGAGAAAAAACCTTTTCATGATAATCTCCGAAAATTACGGGAGGGCATTCCCAATATGTATGCCCTCCCAGATTAACTTATCTTATTAAGGTAACTTTTTGAGAAATGTGGTTATCTGCGCGAGAGATTCTGACCAGATATATCCCGTTACTCACATTACGACCGTTTTTATCTCTTCCGTCCCAAACAAGGGTATGCTTTCCTGCTCTGAGTTGCTCATTAAGGAGTGTTTTAATCAATTGACCTTTAAGGTTGTATAAATTCGCTCGAGTATTGATAATAGAGTCATCTCTTATCATAAATGAAATATTTGGGTTAGCAAAATTAGAGACAGTTATGTCTTCAATTTTCATATAGAGTTCGTGCTGTCCACCTCCACCACTTGAATTTTGACCATACATAATCGTTTTAGTATCTGAATAACCGAAATCGAACTCATCATCAATATCATTTCCGCTCAAATCGAAATTTGGATTTTCCGGTTTCTGAGCAAGAATGATCTTATAATATGCAGTTCCTTCAATACCGAAATATCCACCACCTGTCTGGGCTGGGCTCTCAATATCTTCATCTATATATGTGTTCTCATCTGGATCAATTTGAGAAATATTTGTCCAATTCTCAACAATAAATCCGGGAACAGAAACTTTCTTTCTCCATATTTGTGTTTCAAAATAATTAGACCAGTACGGATTTTCTGCAAAGAAACTTCCGTATCCGTTATAAGTCCATTCCAGCTTTGGGTGCCATTCATCTGGTGAGGTTTCATAAGATTCTACTGAAATATTAAACAATGAGTTGCCATAGTCAGGTACATACTCAAATTTTAATTTTCTATTTTCGGTATAGATATTGACCCTACCTTCTCCACTGTCCGAGCCTGTCCACGTTATTGTATATATTCCAGTATCAAAAAAAGGATTATCTTCATAGGTGGCTATTGGTACAGAGAATTCTGTCCATACATTCCACTCTGTACAGGGATGTATCTCAATATCCCTACTATCACCACCATAAATATTCTCAATATGATAAGTATGTCCATAGTCTTGAGGATTGCCAGGACCCGTTGATACTTTCATCCTACCTGTAAACTGGAAATATTTGTCTCCAGGATAAATCAACAAATCGAAAGAGGTGGATTGTGAGAAGAAGCTTTCGAGATCTATGCTTCTAAAGATATTCTCATTATAAAATACAAGAAAAGCTTCATAATCAGTCTGACCCGGAAGGTCTAAATCGACCCTATAGGTATTTGAATATCCCTGTTCTTCCGAATATGCATAGACGTCCAATATAGGTTGGGCATTTTCTTCAGGATTATTTGGATCGAGAATGTGAAATTCATAGTAAGTTCCAGGACTATATGGAATAATTTCTCTTGTATAAGCAGTATAGTTAGCATTTTGTATAGGGACATTATAAACACCACCTGCTCTTAATGGTTGCCGAACATAAAGTGCACCATTATAATCTGCATTTGCCAAGTATACAACCAAGTCAATTGTTGCATACGACAATAAATTTCCTGTTGTCATTAGCCCTAATAATACTATTGATAATGCAATTTTTTTAAGCATTTTAACTCCTAATTCTTTAGTTTACTCCGAACTCATGTCCTCCTTACATCCCGGAGTAGTAATATAAGAAGTAATTTCCCTTCTTACAATTCCCGGTCTCAACGTTCACTCTTCTAAACAGCATAGAGAGCATTAAAAAGAATAACCTGCCCGTACAGGGAAAATTAACAGGCAGGCAACAATTAAGTGAATTTATTTTTGCATACGGTATTTTGGGAAGTATCATTTCTGTATTCGGGTTTATAATTTTTGTTGTATTTTCCATAACTTCCTTCATATAAGGATGTTATGGCACAGGGGGGGGGGTACGACAATAGTGTAATGTATTACAATCCCGAATTCATTTTTATTTTTCATAATTAACCTTGGGCAAAAAGAGATATACGAAATAATTCCTGTCAATTATTTACTGACATTAATAGAACGAACTCATCTAAATTTGACAATTTTTCAACGTATTAGACTTTTGCTTAACATGAATTTATTCGGACCCGAACACCCTGAGCAACCCAGGAAAAGCTTTCAGCTTGCGGACGAGAACATCTTTACCGTGTCCGAGATCACCTCTCACATCAAAAATATTCTCGAAGCAAACATCTCTTCTTTGTGGATCAAGGGAGAAATTTCGAATTACAAGAAACTCTCATCCGGGCACATGTATTTTACGCTGAAAGATGAGAGCAGTAGCTTGTTATGCGTTTTTTTCCGCCAGTTTAATTATTACCTCCGCTTCGAACCGGAGAACGGCATGGAAGTAATTTGTTACGGGCAGATCAAGGTCTATGAGCGAAGTGGACAGTATCAGCTTTATGTAAACCAGGTGCGTCCACTTGGGATCGGTGAGCTTGAGATCGCATTCCGAAAATTGAAAGAAAAGCTCGAGGAAGAGGGACTTTTTGATGAATTTCATAAAAAATCTATTCCTGAGTATCCAACCCGAATTGGAATCATAACCTCCCCGACAGGCGCTGCAATCCAGGACATGAAGAATGTGCTGTCCCGAAGATTCCCCGTAACTATCCTGCTATATCCTGCACGTGTCCAGGGGGATGAAGCAGCAGGAGAAATCGCAGAAGGAATTAGAGAATTCAATAAACGAAAAAATGTGGATGTAATAATCGTGGGACGGGGCGGCGGCTCAATTGAAGACCTCTGGCCCTTTAATGAAGAGATCGTTGCACGTGAAATATATGCATCAAAAATTCCTATCGTTTCTGCAGTTGGTCACGAGACTGATTTCACTATTGCAGATTTTGTTGCAGACCTCCGGGCACCGACCCCCTCTGCTGCTGCGGAGCTTGTCGTTCCGGAAAGAACTGCGCTTCTGAGTACACTGGAATCCTATACAGATCGGATGCAGAATCTCCTCAATAATAGAGTGCACGAGCATTCGACTCAATGCAGAGAGCTCTCATATAGATTGGAGCGGAGACATCCTGAAAACGTGCTGATGAACTATTCCCAGCAGCTTGATGACTTGCAGATTCGCCTGCGCGATTCATTGGGCTACCTCGTGGACATTCGCTTCGACCTTGAAGAAATGAAGATAAAATTTTTGCAATCTTTAAAAAATTCCTGCATTGATAAAAACAACAAGCTCATGAATGATCTCAATGCTCAAATGCGGTATGCAATAAGTGGTATTTATACAAAAACTCACGATAGATTTATTGGTCTCAGTGCAAAGCTCGAAGAGCTCAATCCGCTAAAAATATTAAAAAGCGGCTATACATTGACGAAAAAAGGAGAGCGTATCCTAAATACCATCAAAAATTTGGCAGTCGACGATCGGCTGGAAACCTATTTCTATGACGGCACATGCAAAAGTTTGGTAACAGAAATTCAGGGAAAACCGGAGAATGAAACTCAGTAGATTTTTCATATTTTTGATAGTAATTATCATTGCAGGAACTGCGCTTCTGCAATCAGATACCAGGAGTCTCTGGGCTACTGCATGGGATATCAACACTCCGCAGAAAATAGTGAAAGTGGTAAAAACTGCTGCTGAGCAGAACTTTGACGCAATCTTTGCCGAGATACGATACCGTGGAGATGCGCTGTACAAACCGAACCGATTTGACAGAACTTTTCCAAATCCGGAGCCGATCTCATATTTCGTCACTCTTGACGGCTTTGACCCTCTTGCATTTCTCCTTCAAACTGCTGAAAGCTTCAACATAAAAGTATATGCGTGGATGACGACCTTTGTGGTCACTCCTCTCTACACGTATAAGCTGCCAGAAAATCATGTGTATTTTACTCACCCAGAATGGATTTGCAGAACCAGCAGTGATGATCCGATGATAAGTCACAATGGGGGTGAGGGCGCATACCTCGATCCGGGAATTCCCGAAGTGCAGCGCTACACACAGGATATAATTCTCGATGTGGTTGCAAATTATGGCATTGATGGTATAATCCTTGATTATATCCGTTATCCCGGTGGTGAATATACCTACAATTCTCTTGCTCTTGAGCACTTCATCGAGGATGTTTCAGAAAACAATTACACCAACAATTATACTGAATGGAAGCAGCGGGTGATCTCGGATTTTATTCGGGAAACAGGCGAAAAAATAAAATTTCTCAAACCCGATGTCGATTTTGCTGTCACTGCCAAACCCGATAACCACGAAGCAAAATACCTTTTTTATCAGGATTGGGAAAAATGGCTTCAGTTCAAAGAACTCGGTCATATTCACCTTATGATGTACACAAAATCCGATTCTTCGTTCGAGGATTTGCTGGAGAAAAATCTCAGCAAGGTTAATTCTCCTAAAATTGCCATATCTCTGCGCGCCTGGGATGAGCAAAAATGCTATAGGTCGAAAGATATCCAATCAAAAATACGTCTTGCCAAAGCAGCCGGTTTTGACAATATTTCGATTTTTCATTTTGGCGGACTGATCGCAAACGGCTATCAGCTTGCAGATACACTTACGGTAAAATAAGCATGAGAATAGATATATTAATGGACAAACTCCGCATAGTCAAGCACCGCTCTATTGCAAAAAAAGCATGTGATAAAGGGCTTGTCCTTCTAAACGGCTCGGAAGTGAAACCTTCGAAAAAAGTCCACGTGGGTGATATTATAAAAGTCACTCTCTACGGTTTCATCCTTGAGTGTGAGATCACAGAAATTCCCAAGGGCAATATTGGAAAATCCGACATGCAGAATTACTATAAGCTGCTTGTAAAAAATCAAACGGCGTGACAAACACGAAGCAAGTCAGCCCAAAAAGTTTGACACAAATACCCCTGTAAACTTATATTATATAAAACAATGGAGGCCTACAATGAAAAAGATAATTTTTTTATTGAGTGTATTTCTCGTACTCTTTGCAGTTACTCTTTCTGCGGTACCGGTTTCATTTCAGCAGGCTGAACAGACCGCTAAACTGAAATTGCAAATTGAAGATAAAAACGACTTTATTATTAAGGATTTTTACGAACTAAAAGGAAACAATGATTCGATCCTTGCCTACGTGTATCATCTCGATCCACAGGGCTTTATTATAATAACCACAGATACAGATATCGTGCCCGTCCTGGGTTATTCCTTTCTTAATAATTTCCCGGAAGTAGAAGAAGGTGAATGGACGATCGGGAATCATTATGTACAGCTCGATCTCACACTGCGTAATGAAGCAATTCCATACACATCGTCTGATGTAATTGCTCAAAACAATCTTCTTTGGAAAAAGTATGAAAATAATGATACTGGCTACTTTATCGCCCGGACCAAAGGAAGGGACATCTATCCTCCGGCTGGAACAACAACGACCGGTGGCTGGATAGAACAACTTTGGGATCAGAGTTATCCATATAACATATACTGTCCACTCGATCCTCAGACTGGGCAAAGATGTGTAGTTGGATGCGTTGCCACCGCAATGGGTATGATCATTGATTATCACAGATATGTAGGTGATGCCTTTTTTGACGACTCTGATGATTATGTTTCCGGTTATAATGCCCCCTATATCTACATTGATGATGATCATGACACACTGGACTTTCCATCTTGGCCCGAGCTGAATATTCTGCTGGATGAACTTCGTACTTATTATGTAACCAATACCCCCTTAAATAATGAAATGAAAGCTGTTGTCTCCTTTGCAGGTGGCGTTTCTGTTGAGATGAATTACTCATCAGATGGTTCCGGTGCTTATTGCTCTGATGTTGCGAGCGCGCTTCTGTATAAATTTGACTACGACACTGCAACACATTATTACTCGTCACATCCGAATTTCTATTCGCAGATGCAGCAGGATATGATGGATGCAAAACCTTGTGAAATCGGCATTACCGGTGCTGGTGGACACGCTATCAACGTAGACGGATATAACACTGGCGAAGATATATACCATTTGAATCTTGGATGGGGAGGATCCTATAATGGCTGGTATAGTCTGCCGGGTGGTATGCCCGCAGGATTTACTGTGGTGGATAACGCTGTTATGAATATTCAGGGCGGCATCTACCCGTTTCTTGAGTATGATTTTATGTTTGTTTCCGAGGTATCCGGTGATGGAGATGGTCAGGTAAACCCGGGCGAGACTGCCCAGTTGCGCGTACGTCTTACCAATAGACAGAGTTTTTCTACTGCAACAACAGTCGTCGCAACCCTCGAATGCACTGATCCCCGCGCTACCGTTACCGATCCTACAGGCATATACAACGATATTCCTGCTGGATCATCACAGCTCAATCTTCTCGATCCCTTTGAAGTAGAATTCGATGATGGCATCGGTGTATGCATGATTCCTTTCATCTTGCATGTAACCAGTAATACAGATTATTACGCAGATATTAATCTTGATATCGAAGTTACACTCAATCTTGCCGGCTGGCCCGTATTGATAACAAATGGTGTGCCCGGCTCACCAGCAATTGCGGACCTCGATAATGCAGATAATGACCTCGAACTTGCATGCGGAGATAAAAACGGCGAAGTGCACCTTTATAACATGAACGGAACTGAAATTAGTGGGTTCCCTTATAACACAACCAATCAAATCTACGGCTCGGTCGCTCTGGCAAATCTTGATGGAGATGATGAGCTTGAGATAGTTGCTGCTTCACGTGCAAATAAACTAGTTGCTCTCAATCCCAATGGAAGTATACTTTTCGAATATACGACAGACAACAACATGCTCTGCACTCCTGTCATTACCGACCTTACTGATGACGGTGTTAAGGAAATCATTGTTCAAACGATTACAAGAAATCTCTACGTCATTGATCAAACAGGTACATTATATCCGAATTTCCCTGTCACACTTCCCAACTTCATGTACAGCGCAGTAGGTGTGGCAGTTGCAGATCTCGATGGGGATGGCTCAAAAGAAATTCTTGTACCCTGTAATGATGGAGTGCTCTATTGCATTGACGCTTCCGGTTCTACCTTGTGGTCAACAACTCTTTCCGCTGCCCCACATGGCTCTCCAACTATTGTAAAATTTAATGACAATCTATGGATTGTCATCGGAACTGCTGACGGAACACTCACAATCTTAGCCGCTGATGGTTCTATTCAGGATGAATATCCGCTTTCGGGTGATATCCGCACCTCACCGGTTGTGATCAATCCGAACAATTCCAATGTGATCGATGACCTCGTCATCATCGTGGGAACGCTCAGCAATAAACTTTATGTTATCGACTGGAATGGCAATAACATTGGTGGTTTCCCATATGATGTGCCGTCCGGTATAGAGTCCACACCCGCAGTTGCGGATCTCGACGGAAACGGCATTTACGACATAATCTTTGGTTGTAATAATAAATATCTCTATAGCATTGACATGACCAGTAGTGCAACCCCTGAATTCCCAATCTATTTTGATTACGATATAAAATCTTCACCGCAGATCGCAGACGTGGATAATGACGGAGATTATGATATCGCCGTCGGAACAAACGCAGGAATGTGGATCATCGACTATAAAACACCTTATGGAGACGGAGATCTTCTATGCGGAATTTACCGCTACAACCTTGCAAGAACCGGTTTTGTTGACTGCTCTCAGATAACTGGAGTAGGAAGCGATCCGCAATTACATAAGTACTTCATTACACAGAATTTCCCGAACCCTGTTGCAAACCAAACCAGTATTTCATTTGGCTTGCCCAACACTCAGGTTCAGAATCCTCAGCTTAAAGTGTATAACCTTCTTGGACAGCTCGTCGCATCATACAATATTGACAATCCTGAAGTCGGCGAAAACACCTTTGTGTGGAACGGCAAGGATAACAGCGGAAAAGAAATACCCAACGGCGTGTACTTCTACAGACTTGAAACTGATTCCTATCAATCTGAAATCAAAAAATTGATTTTACTGAAATAAGAAATATTTCCAAATAAATTTAGGGCGAAGTCATTACGATTTCGCCCTTTTTATATGTATAAATTCTCTTATCTGAGAATCATGACCTTCTTAACTGCCTGTTCATTCTGTGTCTTCGCAACACAAAAATATATCCCACTTTGAACTTCTTTCCCGCTGTTGTCCTTCCCGTTCCAAACAGCTTCATGCGTTCCCAAACAGGGGTTTGGGAACGAGGTAATGGTTTTAATAAGTTGTCCCTTAATGTTATAAATCTTTATCTCTGCCTGCCGTGGCGTATCCCGATTTATCGGGAGAAACCGGGTGGTTAGATTGAATGAAATGGTTGTTGTGGTTGAGAATGGGTTGGGGCATGCTTCTAGTAAGGAAATCGTAGGATTCGGGTCATCGACACCGTAGCACCAAATCCTCTCAACAAATTCAGGATGATCAATAAAGGGATTACGGTTGTGCTGCCAGTTTGTATATATTTTATCATTTCTTGTCATTTCAAAAGAATCAACCGGATCGTCGAGATGCCATTGAATGAGCGTGCTCTCTTTTGCGTGATATGGTTGTCCACTCGGTGATGAGGGAATATAATCAACCATCTCCAGGTCGGGCTCGCCATTCTCACCTTCATAGCGAACTGCCATGTACATTATCATGCGTGCAATATCGCCCTTTACCTCATCGCGCGGCTCGAAGGAATCGCTGTCCGTATTGCCTGCATAATCTCCATAATATCCATACACCGCATTTCCGCCGTAATCAAAATCCTTATTCCCGCGAATTGAATTCACGCCTACATCACTTGGGCGTATATGGTGAGCATCCGTTCCACAAGGGGGTATAGTGCCAAAATCTCCATGTGATTTCGCCCATACATGCTCACGGTTCCATTCGCCAAGCAGACCTCCAAAGGAATCCTTACTTTGAGATCGTCCTGTGTAAACCAGGATCACATTGTTGGTATTGGCAGGATCTTCATCCGTATTGAGAAGAATAAAATCGCGCAGGTCGGCATAGGTGTATGCCGTATGACCTTTTATGATATTGTAGAGAGCTGCTTTGAGCTCATCACCGTACAATCCTTCGGTCCCGTCGTAATAATCTGCACACAGAAACGATGCGAGAACAAGTAAGAGAACAAAACTAAAAACTACTTTCTTCATATAAAAAAACCTCGCACTGTCATTGCTGCGAGGTCGAAATTTTGTAAAGTTTATTAAATTCTGCGAAATCAAATAGAATAGAATTCACACGTGAATTATGATTTTTTCTTTTTTATTTTAAATACATAGACTGTGAAAAATATTGAAGCCAAAAAGCTATATAAAATTGCTTTCCACCAAGTAAAGAATTCATCTGCACGCAAGAGAAGCAATATAAGATTACTTATAGTCATTGCGGCTACCCAAAGAAGAGCAAAGGTAATTACAAAATACAGCATCCAATTATTGATCATCTTAGTTCTTAATTTTTCGAAAATCATGAAATTTCTCCCTGTCTTTTATTTTTTGAGAATCTAATAAGATGCTATCTCATTAATACTACCTTCTGCACATACAGTTCTTTCCCACTTTGAATTGTGCAGAAATACACTCCGTTTTTCACTTCTTTCCCCTTTTCATCCTTCCCATCCCAAACCACCTCATTAATTTTTAATTTTAAATTTTGAATTTTTAATTCTCTGACCAGTTGTCCTTTAATATTATAGATTTTAATTCGCGACAATTCGTGTAAATTAGTGGTTCCATATAACGAAATAATGGTCGAGTTCGTGAAAGGATTGGGATAGGAGGATAATGAAATTTCATTATTGTGTATATTTTCATCATCGGTTGAAGTATTTATATTGTAAGAATAGATTGAAGCACATTCCGTTTGTGTGCTGATAAAATATGTATTGTTGTTTTGTGTATAAAAATTTAACATTGGACACCAGCTATTGAAATAAATATAGTCAAAACTTTCCAGGTAACCTGAGGGATTACCGGATAAATCAAATAAACCCAAACAATACTCATATGCTTGAAACAGAATATCATCATTAATAAAGCTAAACTGTTGAAGAGAGTATTCTGTCGAAAATTTTTCTACTACCTGGAAAGGTGTTTCAAATATATAGAATTTTTCTATATAATTTTCGGCGAATGTATTGGTATGTAAATAATCTCCAACCTTATTCATAAGAATAAAATAATTTGGACCAAAATTATATATTGTCTGCATGAGCTCGGGTTCATTCTCTTCAAATCCTCCATAAATATATAAATCCTGGTAGGGTGAAGAACGGTCAAGTACATAGAAATACCCATCGTTAAAAAAGCCCTTGCCATTTGAAGTATATGTTAAAGCGTAATCAAATAGTATTTCCGGATTCGTTGGATCGGTCATATCGTATTTTACAATTTTTTGATGTGGGGCATACCACCACCAATAAAAGCAATACAACATATCCGGCTCAACGTCATTAATAATAAGAACGGGGATTCCGAATCCATCTTGAGTCTCAAAATCAGATTGCATAATTGGCTCATGAGGGTTTGAAATATCAAATACACATAATCTTATATCATTATCTCTATTCACATACGTGCTATATAGTTTGTTTGAAAGAATCCTGCTTCCGTATATTCTACAACTGTCTAATAGCGTAGTTTCAAGCTCCGGCATCTCGATATTCGACACATTATATACATAAATACCATCATTTACTGTAGGAATAAAAATATAGTCATCATAGATGTTAATATATGCTTTATGGTTTGGATGTGTTTGTTCGTTATTTATAAATTCGATAGTACCATTATAAAATGAATATTTGAAAATTCCAGCATCGGGTGTACCCCAATATAAATAATTATTATAGCATTTGATATTTGAATTTGTAATATTTCCAAAAAACCCTGAAAAATTTAATTGTTCTTCGGAAAATATCCAAAAGGAACTAAAACTTGGATGTGCAATATCGGTAATGTCTATTACTTCTATACCATCTGTTGGTTGAGGAATTATAATATAATTATCAAATTTTGTAAAATCTGCCCATTTCCCGTATGATGTATATGTATAATAATCTGTAATAAATTCCCAATTATGGACATCAGATATACCCCAAATTGCTAATGCTTCATCACCTAATATTCCAACCGATGTGCTATCAATTTGCTGAATAGAATAATGTATGGAAATCACCGAAGGAGTGTTGGTAAGATTGATAGTTGCTTCTATGAAAATATTATTAATGTCTTTGATATTATATATATCATAAAGAAGACTTCCATCATGAGAGGTTATAAAAAGAGAATCATTAATAGGGTGGGTTTCACAACATATTGGGACAGAATTAATTTCCTCTAAATTTTGATGGTTAAGAAAAACCAATCTTCTTGAATATGAAATCTCATCATATTCATGATAAATTAAATTATTATTATAGAAGTATAGTCCACGAATTTTTGCGTCCGTACAAAATAACGAGTCCACAATAAAAGGATTATCAGGTATTGTAACATCAATTTTGTATAAATATGATCCTATGTGTAGAGAATGGGACGGAGCTGTTGTAGATGATATATATATGAAGTTATCCTTTTTGGTAATACTGTTTGACATTCCAATAAAACCCATAGTAGCAATTCTTTCTAAATTTCCTGTTTCGCTATCTATGCTTTGTATTTCAAGCCCATATCTATTTGCAATATACATAAATGAGGAATCGATAATGATTTTATCATTCCCGTAATAATTTCCCCCAATTGCAAAATCATTGATTTTTTCATAATTGAATTCAACCGCCTCTGAACATACCGGTAGTAAAAGTATGAGAAAAATATAAATTACAATTAAACAATTTCTTTGTATATCGTGTTTTAGCATACCATACTCCTTAAATCAAATTTTGTGGGGCAGAAGCAATAACTTCTGCCCCAAGGATATTTTATTGCTGATGAGGTTCGGGTTTAACATGTTAAAACCTACCTCAATTTCACAACCTTCCCGATATGTTCATCGGTGTTACTCAGTTTATAGAAATACACACCGCTTTTTACGTCATTTCCCTTTTCATCTCTACCATCCCAAACCACCTCATTCATTTTAAATTTTAAATTTTCTATTTTTAATTCTCTTACGAGTTGACCCTTAACATTATAAATTTTAATTCGTGACAATTCGTGTAAATTCGTGGTTAATGAGAGCGATATTGTTGTCGAGTTCGAGAAGGGATTGGGACAGGATGTGAAATAGTGTTCGGGTACTTCCGGTTCGGGGTTGGTGCTATAACTGTAACTAAATTCATACACACCAATGCTCGACCGCTCGGTGACAAATAAATAATGTATATCTCCTATGTCATAAAAATCATATCCATACATCACAAAAAGTCCGTTAAAACATTCTATTGAATATAACGTGTCACTTGTTGTTTCATTTAAATCATACACAAACGATACATCGCTGGTTTTTGTAAACAATAAATCATTATAAACTTCAGGCCATGAATTTATAGACGGATAATCAAGAATATACTTGAGCTCAGGGGATATTGGGTTTTCTAATGAATACAATTTTGTCTTTTTCAATGGATTACTTTTTGATATGCAAAAATATTCTCCGCATAATCTGAAATATGGATAAGGGTCTTGTATCTGAGTAAAATCATTAATCGTATTTACAATTTCAGGGTTATTGTTATGTAATCCGTTAACTACATATAAATGTTGTGGATATGTATTTCTTGTATAAAAATATCCATAACCGTCTCTCGCAATGAAATCAGTTTCTTTATTAGTAATATTGTATGTTAAAAGAATAGGGCATTCTCCGGGCTCAGAAATATCATATTTCCTTATGTCTCCATCCATGTAATCAGAAATATACACCGACTGAGGTTCCGAGTCATCAAATCGAACGACAGAATATAACCAATCCATAAATGAAAGATCATCAATAGTATTTCGTAAGACAGGATTATTAGGCTCGCTAATGTCATATACCTTGATCGTATAATCATCAAAATCATGCATCACAAGACGGGAATCGTGTCCTATAGGAGATCTCAGGGGTGCATCTTTCAGACATGTCACAACCTCCGAAGGATTCAATGGGTTCGACACATCAAAAATATAAATTCCATGACCATAGCTCTCAACAAAAAGATGATCGTTATAAAGATGTGTGGAATAATTAAAACTTGGGTATTCGTAATAATTTTCTGCGAATTGTATCTCCTGGTTTTCAATATGATATATCCCTATTCCATTCTGCCACGAACCGATATAAATATAATTATTATCACTTGTAATGTAATACTTATTATAACTCTCAAAATCACAATAATTGAGAGATTGGGGATTATATAAATCACTTATGTCTACCAACTCTAATCCGTAAAATTGGGAAAGAACTATATAATTTTCATTTATGGTAAAATTAATTCCATTTTTGAGGGTTTCGCTCGGTTCATAATGACTCATATATTCCCACTGTGCTGGATTACTTATATCCCAGAACGAAAAAGCCGTTTGCCCTGATGCGACACATATTGTATCGTTTATGATCTGAAATTGTTCCGGATTATAACCACCGTGAATATTATACATATCTACTGTTGTGATATACTGAAAATTTGTAATATCTGAAGTGTTATATAAATCATATACACTTGGATCGTATGTCCAATTTACACTTATCGTGTCATTAAGCACCTTAAGCCACATATCTTCATCTGGTAACGTACCGTAATATTCCAAATCGGGTATTGTGTATATCGCATCAGGTCCCCAATATGCCTGTGCTATAAAATAATCTCCTATCAATACAGGGATCATATATTCATAGGAGTTATTAAATTCAAGAGTTTTTGTTATCTGCGGATTATACTTATCGCTTATATCGACTCGATAAATATATAACGGTGTTTGATCATAAGATATATAGGATTGTTTATAGGTGCCGATGTAGAGAAAATTATCTTTTCGAACAAACTTCCATGAACCTCTTATAGGCAATCCTGACATCTTCTGCATCAAACCATTATCCTGTATTTCGTATATCTCCAAACCGTAACTTGTGAGTGCATACATATAAGGAAAATCTATATCCATGGTTGTGTTTGAATAATAGTTTTGACAAAAAGCAAACCTATTTACTTCTTCTATTGAAAAATCAATTGAAGCGGAAAGTGATGAAAATAACACGACGAAGATAATTAGAAATGTAGATTTTTTCATTTTATACTCCAAATTAATACGATTTTATGGGAGAGACGAAATTTCCTCTCTCCCATAATTTAGTTGTTTAGTTATTCTTCAGGATCCTCTTCTCCGGGAGGAGTACATCCTATCCACAGTTCAAGATAGTTCGTATCATATATTGATGCAGGGCATTCGTCCTCATCATAGGCTGAATACGGACCCCAGCCTTTTGCAACTATTGTGTTAGGCGGGTACATACTTGTTGAAACATCGAAGCCATAACCATCATACGTTCCTGACGTTAAGCCTTGACTGTCATCATGAACTTTATGCCATCCATCTTGTCCCATGCATGCAAGTATTGAATCATTCACAGCTTGTATATTATCTATAGAAATTCCTCCTGCCGTAAGGTCCACTTGTCTAATTTGTGTAATATTTTCTAGATCGCTGAAATCATAAAGAGTGAATATATTACCGTTGTGTCTATACAACGCCAAACTATCATTTAATTGTCTGAAAAGATTATCACAATAATAATTTTGCACAAATTCAAATTCTGGTATTCTGTAAATACTGTAATAAGTATTACCTCCCTGACTCCAGTTTCTGAAAATAATAAAATCATTATATATATCTCCCTGCCCCCATCCATCTTCATTTTCTGTATACACACTGTCTACTACATATGGATTATTTACATCTGAAATATCAACTTGATAAAGATTTGTATGATCTTCAAAATGCGATACTGCTTGAACATAGGCATAATTGTCTTTTACTTCAATAACTCGTATATCATCTCTCAAGGGCAATCTGCTTATTAATTGTGCGGGAATGCCTGCTTCAATTTCATATATTTCTAATCCATAACTCGAAGCCGCAAATAGATAGTTATCCTGCACACATAAATTGTCTTTTTCTAAATATACTCCGCTTGTTGGATATTCGACTATTTTTTCTAGTGTCGGGCTCTGAGCAAAACAAATGTTAAATAATAATATAAATAGTGCCGTTAATACTGTGCTTTTTTTCATAATATTCCTTTCAACCCTTTATTGCAGTTTTACTAATTTTCCTACATAATCATATATGTTGCTGATCTTATACAAATACACACCGCTTTTCACTTCTTTTCCTGCTTCATCCTTTCCATCCCACTCAACGCTAAATCCAAAATCCAAAACCCTAAATCCTAATTCCCCCACCAGCTGTCCTTTAATATTGTAAATTACAATCTCTGAATTCTCTGTGCTCTCTGTGGTAAAATAACGTATTGTTGTAGTATTTCTGAAGGGATTGGGTGCAGCGGTAAGTAGAAATGCATCTTCCGAATATTGTGGTTCGACTGCCACAGGGATATACCCGAGCGTTCCATTCGTATTTATGTTTTGCGCATATATATCCCTGCCGCTGCGTTCGTCTTCCCATGCAACGATCCATTGCGAACCAGTTAACGCGCATGCTTCAGGATGTACTTTAGAGGAACTTATGGAGCACATTGTGACTATATCTCCTGTCCAGATGAAATCACCATCAGCATCGAGAGCCATAGCTTTCACATAGTCGTCATTCAGTCCTTCAGTATAGAAAACGGTGACATCGGTGTCTGTATGCCCCACACCGAAGGGATAGATATCTGTGAGGGCAAGGGGAATGATCATCTTTCCTGCGTCTTCCCACTTTCTCGTACCAGCCATATCGAATTTCTGTCCATAGATCCCCCGATAATTCTGATCGCCATCCATTTCGTTCCAATAAACATAGAGTAGTTGGGTGCCCTCAAGATAGGCGAGTTTAGGATAGTAATGCTCATTTCCATAATTTGTGGATGCGATAACGCCATTCGTGGTAAAAAGACAGGTCCCGCTGGAATCAACATGCTGCACATAAATATCAGCATTCATGTTGCTATCTCTATCATCATACCAGCCGATGAAAAAACCATAATTCTCATCGGGTACGATTGGAAGAATCTGCGTCCATGCAGTAATAGCACCGGCAGTAGATATCGCACATGGCTGAGCCCAGACAGCGGATCCATTCGCATTATATTTCTGCGCATAAACGTGACGTGTAGGAGCCCAGGCAGGACCCGAATCGTCATAGTATTTTACGATAACATTATCATTTTCTACTGCAAAAGGTTGGGGCCACGAATAGGTATTTGGTCCGGAAATTGTGATTCCTGTTGCACCCCATAGAAGCGTTCCGCCCGGGCTTATCTTCTGTAGGCGGCTTACAGCCTCAGAACTCCAGGCAATAACAGCGTTCCCGGCGCTGGTGACTGTGACTTTGGGAGCTGCGTCAAAATCAGTCGAGTTAGAAAGCTCGAGTCCGTCCGGTCCCCACATGAAAGTCCCATCCGGGGATATACGATATGCATAGATATTATTATTGCCTGCATTCCGAATATCCTGGAAAGTAAGGATCGCATAATTGTCCTGATCAACCGTCATATCCCAGTCCGTGAGCCAGGACATCGCTGTGTGATTACTGATGAGTATGCCATTGGCTGCCCATTGCGGATTCCCTGCAGAATCATATCTCTGCAGTCTCACATTATAGTTACCTTCTGCGCTCGAAAAATATCCGAAGTAGATATCACCGGTCGGTCCGGCAACTACTTTGGGAATGGCATCTTCTCCTGGAAGGTTACACACAACGGTGTTTATAGATGGGTCGGAAGACCACTCGGCATACAACGCAATAGTGAATATTGCGCAAAACAAAATCGTAAGAATCGCGCTTTTTTTCATACAACCTCCAAGTTGTTTCCATTTTTAATGGAATATTTCATATTGCTGTCAAGAATTAGTAAAACTGATTATGCATACCCCCAAAATTTTTCAGACACATAACGCTTTTTGATAAGAACATGATATATACTTATGCTAATAGAAAGAAATGTACATTCCGCACCTATGGTGCTAATGTCATTATTGGTTCCTGGTTCGGAGAGCTGACGCTCACCGTTACAAACATATCGTTCCTATCGGAACTTTAAATTCAATCTTGCTTTCATAAAATTCTACACCATAGGTGTTGAATATTTATAACCGGATGCGTAAGCTTCCGGTAAGTGAATAAAAGACGCAGAGCGCCATAGGTGCGATATATTATTGTAATATATGCTATTCGCATGTCGTGCTTCGGTTGAAAGTAATAATTGACTTATCACTATGATTAAAATTAATCACTTTTCCAAAAGTAATTTTCCACCCCAAAAATCCTGCAAACCCTTTATTCATAATACTCCCAGAATATCACTTTATAATTTTTGGGGGTATCCCTGTTAGTAAAACTGATGGTAAAAAAAAAGACGCACCGAAGTGCGCCTTTATAAGAAGTAATTGAGAATTATTTATTTCATCAGGATCATTTTCTTTGTGATGATGTCCTTGCCTGTGTCGAGAGTATAGAAATAGATGCCGTTTGCCACATCTCTGCCATTATCATCCAATCCGTTCCATGTTGCAGATTGATCTTCCGGAATGAGAGTCTTCACAAGCTGTCCGTGAATATTGTAGATTTTGATCTCTCCGATAACATTATGCGTAAGCGAGAAGGAAATGGTTGTCGAGCCAGTAAAAGGATTCGGATGGTTCTGGATAACGAGTTCGTTGCCAGGAGTAGGATCAACAGAGACATTCGAAATAATATCACCTGTGTCGCGAGGATTTATACGGTAATGTTCATCTGTATAATTCCAATCAACCACACCGATAATATCATACGGGTCGCCGGAAGCAACTGCGGAATCAAGAAGGGTTCCGGTAACAGCATAATTATAGTCAACGGCATCACCAATTACAAAAGTAGTAGTCCCGCTGTCATCAGTGCCAACATACGCATCAGTGTCGATGCCCTGTATTATGGCATTCTCGATCATAATAAGCTGACCTTCCCATATTTCCGCAGGATCGGTGTTTGCAGGGATTGTCCAGTCAATGTTGAGTCCAGTGATAACAGTAGGAATAACTTCTTCACCACCTTCAGAATATAAGAGTACCGGATCTACAAGTTCGGTTTTATTGTTGTACTCGTCACGAGTGGCATAGAAAAGCACATCATCAGTAACAGACACGAAATCAATAAAATCATAATCAAAAACATGGACGCCATTATATGCACCTGTATCGTCACTCACCCACACATCACTATACTCATCGTTTGCAGTAACAGTTGCGGAGAAAGAAGCAATCCTGTCATTCAGGATATGTCCTTTGCTGGGATTATTTGTATTTGTCAGAGCAATTGGAGTGATTCCTGCATAGAAATCATAATCTGTATCGCTATTTGAATCATAGATATTATCAAGTATGAGATCGCCGATCATGTTCTGTGATGAGCCGGAGAGGTGTACTATTCGGGGTTCATCTCCATCTATCTCTAACGTACTAAAGGTAATAGTTGCCGTTCCGGTCAGGTAATAGCTGCTTGGTGAAGCGCTGGTCATATCAAGATCATAAAGCACGTCCATCTCATCAACACCAAGAGCCCATGCCATTATGACGCTTGGATCACCACCGCTTGGAGTGATGTCATCTCCGGAACGTGGATTTATTCGATAGTAGACGTCATCATTTCTCCAGTCAACTATTCCAATGATGTCAACTGGATTCCCGGACACAACTGCTGCATCGAGGGCAGTACCGGTAGATGCATATTGATAATCTACCTTATCGCCAATAACAAAACTGGTTACCCAACTATCGTCTGAACCAATGTAAAGATCGGTTTCAACAATAGCTGCTACTGCGACATTTTCAACTACCACAAGTTGTCCTTCCCACTTCTCTGCTGGATTTGTATTTGCAGGAATGGTCTGATCGATATCAGATCCATCAATAACAGTTGGGGAAACAGCAAACCCGCTGTATGAATCGAGAATTACGGGATTAACAAGTTCGGTTTGATTAAGATATTCATCTCGCTCTGCAACAAAGAGTACCTGATCGTCTACAGCCACCTCATTGATAAAATTAAAATCAAAAATCATTGCACCGTTGTATGCGCCCTCGAAATCGCTGAGCCACACATCACTATAATCATCGTTTGCAGTAACTGTTGCATCAAAGGTTGCCAGAATGCCATTATCAATATGCCCATCACTGGGGTATAATGTATTTGTCAATGCGATGGGAGTGACTCCGGCATAAAATTCATAATCAGTTGTGTTTGCTGCATCAGTTATCGTATCAAGTGTTAGATCACCGATCATGCTCTCTGAAGCATTGGTAAGATGGACAAGGTTAGGGTCTGTCCCGTCTATTGTGGCACCGGTAAAGGTAATCGTTGCGGTGCCTGTAAGCTGGAAATCACCTGGGGAAACGGAAGTCATTGCCATTGAATAGAATACATCAATATCTTCGGTTCCTATTGCATATGCTTTAATAATAACCGCAGTGGCTGCGCCAAAGGTCTGGCTATTATTAAGCGCTCCGGGAGTTTCGGGTGCAGGTTCTAACCAGAAGAAATCAGAATACTGGCTTCCTGTTCCTGATAATTGAAGAGATTCACCGATTGCGCCAGGTTCTGAAACTCCAATGTCGGTAGACGTTAAACCATTCGCAGGACCGTCTGTCGCAGTCAAAGTGCCTTCATAAGACAAGAATTGGATTACTGTACCCTGATAGTCCAGAGAAAGACCATCCGGTGCACCGTTTTGAATTCCATTTACAGGATAAACATAATAATAAAAAGTATAATTACCGTTAGTATTACCGACAATAAAATCATTAAGAGTTTTAGAATTATATACTGCACCGCTGTTTCCGTTGTAAAGACTAACTGTAAACCCACTGAGCGTGTAAGAACCGGGATTTTCAATTACGATTTCAAGAAATTCTCCTACGTCTGTGCCGAAATTATCATAGTGAAGCTCATTGAGCCAGGCATTCTGCCCATAACACAATGACACCATAAAGATTGCCATAACTAAAATAGCTAATTTTTTCATGCTACCTCCATATAAGTTTTTTTTGGTTTCATTTTCTTTTTCATACTTGTGTTATGTTAAATTTTGAAAAATTACTGTCAATATTTTGCATAATAAGAAAAGTTATAAAAAAATTCCACGTGAATGTAGCCGCTTACGAAGCTCGTAATATGTGTTTATAAGAATAAGTTCATGATGGACATGTCCGCTAATCATACGCTTGCTTTCTTCGAGTAGAAGGACAATATTCTGGATTATCCTGTCGGAAATTTGGTGCATGTCCAGGAACTCCTGCAACTTTTCTTCATGATCAATATTAGAGATCGTTTCCAAGCCATGTGTATACCTGCACACATCATCAAACCAGATCGCGAGAAAATCCAAAATGTCTTTCAAGAGCTCTTCATTGTGGTTATTGGCAAAATTTTGAGCAATCCGATGAATCGTTGCGAGATTATCATTCATCAGTGCATCAATAATATCGAGCGTCATTTTTCGGGCTTCGATGAAATCCGTTTTTGAAAGCTGAATAGCTTTTGCCATGCTTCCGTTTGCAATGCGTGCACTTATTCGAGCTAAGGTTGGCTCAATGTAGTAGTGTTGAATAAGATGCTCCTCGATGGTTTTCGATGGAATTGCTTTGAATCGCACTTTCTGGCAACGAGAAATGATCGTGGGAAGGAGTCGGGAGTAGTTCGTCGTGGTAAGTATTATTGCAGCGTAAGAAGGCGGTTCCTCGAGGGTTTTCAGGAAGGCATTTGCCGCCTGAATCGTCATTTCCTCTGCCTGTACGACGATCACAACGCGATAATTTCCTTCATTCGGGCGGTAACGGAGTTTTCGTTCTATCATACGGATCTTATCAATATGAATGGCTGTGGCTTTGCCAAACTGCATTCGTTCAAAGGGTGTGAGTTTGAGCTGCTCGATATATGCCTGTACCTGCTGTTGTTCTTCCTTCTTCTTATACTCACCTACATCGGACACTTCGAATTTTGGTGTGGGAAAGATCAGGTTAACATCAGGATGGGAGAATGAGTCGATCTTATGGCAGGAAGGGCACGTCTCATCAGCGCCGCTATCAGGATGCTTGCAGTTGATTATCTTTGCAAACTCCAGTGCAGTTGCAAGCTTGCCCACACCTGCGGGTCCGTAAAAGAGATAGCTCTGTCCTGCTTTTCCTTCATTAATGAGCTGAGTGAGAACTCGATGCGCCTGCTGCTGTCCCTTTATCAGTCTAAACATGGGCTGTTATTCCGGCTCCTCAACATTGATCTCGCCGGCTTTCTTCAGAGCAATTTTTGTGAGAATTGGTCCGATGATCTCAAAGAATATACATGTGGCTGTTACGGTAGTAATGACTATTGTGCCGATCTGATCTCCGCTTGTGACGAGTGCGGTTCCTGTTGTTTCAACCACTTTTCCAAGTCCGCCGAAATCCTGTTTTACAATAAGTGACAGCCCGATCGCAACACCTGCCTGAGATAGTATGCCCAATCCAATATAATTTCGTACATTATTAGAAACTTTTCCTAAAGTTGCGCCAAGCAGCGATCCACCGATCAATCCTACCGAGCGAGCAAGTATATAGGCAATTCCAAGGAATCCAAGTGAGGGCAATACACCTATTCGGAGACTTGTGCCGGCGAGAGTAAAAAACAGGATAAACAGGAGAGGGATCACATTCGTGAGTTCTTTATGCATCGTTTCAACAAGATTACGCCTTTGTGTGTTTATAATCAAAATACCCGCAGTCATGTTGGTGAGTATCAGCGAAAGATGAAATGCGCGGGAGAGCCCTACCATCAGGAGTACAACGCCGAATATATGTATAAAATAATCACTTGAGTTTTTTAGTTTTCTCACCAATATGCAGAAAAGCGCACCCACAACTAGCCCGATAATAATGCTCAGGGCGATCTCTTTCATTGGTGTAAGGATCAGCGAGAAAAATCCCCCTGATGATGTGCCTGCCTGATTGTTGAGGATATTTTTGGCAATAGCCGATGCAAATCCAAAAATGATTATTCCAAGTCCATCATCGAATCCCACAACTGCATAAAGGGCTTTAGTGAGAGGTCCTTTTGCGCGGTATTCCTTTATGACTGCAACTGTTCCTGCGGGAGCGCTTGCAGGAGCTATCGAGCCAAATATAAGAGCAAGAACTATATTTCCGGTGACAAGCCACACGACAAAAAATACGAGGATGAATGCTCCAAAGGATTCAGCAAAAATGATCGAAATAATGCCTGCTCCCTGCTTCCGCAGATCGTTCAGGTTAAGTTCAAGTCCGATAGTAAGAGCTACAAATCCGAGTGCGATTTCAGTGATAAATGAGAGCTGGCTCTGTGTTGATGGTGTTAATACTCCCAGAAAGGATGGTCCGATCAATACGCCGAAAAACATATAACCGATTATTAGAGGAAGCCGGATCGTTTTGGTAAGTTTCCCAAAGTAAAAACTTACAAGCGCGATTAGACCGATCAATGCAAGGATTGGCAGTGAATGCGCTTGAAAATAATGCTGAATTGAAGTAAGAAAGCTCATGATGTATTTTCCCTATCTGTTCAAGCTGCCCGAAAAATAACTCACATTATTTGTTATCACAAGAATTCCATCTTTATTTTTCTGAATGCCCATTATGGCTTTTACCTGACGGAGAACTTCGTTTGCGAGCTTTTTGGGCACAACTGCCAGTATAATCTTATTGAATCCTTTATCACTTTCATTCCAGAAGCTTGCGAACAGGGGCAATGCATGAAGATAATATCCCGGATTGTTCGCATCTATGATAGAAATGTGTGCTTCTGCGATCTCTGAAAATATTTGAAGCAGGTCCTCGAATGTATCTTCGATCTGCACGAACACATGAAAAAGGGTGTTTTCAATACCCGGTTTTTGTTCCGGCTGTTCTTTAAGTGCTACTCGTGTTGAAAATATCTCATATACTTTCCCCGGATCAGTTTGTTTTACGATGTCCTCGACCGCATCCTTGGACTGCAATATCTGAGATATTCGAGCAAGATAGCTGATATGATCATTACGTTTTGCCTTGGGTGCAAAAATAAAGATAAAGATTTTTACTTTTTTCTTATCGATCGCCTTAAAACTCACCCCTGAGGGCACGACAAGTATCCCGATCACAAAATCGTCAAGATCATCCAAGGTGCAGTGAGGAAGTGCGATACCGTTTCCAATTCCTGTAGAAAGCAGTTCTTCGCGCTCTGCCAGTTTATTAAAAAGCTCTTCGGGTTTATACTTTGTGAGTCCTTTACATTGCACTGCCATATCAGCAATTTTATGAAGTATTTCATCTTTGTTTTTCAAAGAATCATCGATCGCGATGGAGTCTTTGCATAGAATTTTTTGTAGATCCATAGTTACCTCTTATAAAAAATTAAGGTTGCTCCGGTATATTCTTTTGAATAAAAACACTCGTATATTCTTCTGCGAGAATATCCATTATAATAACATCAAATTTCCTGCCCCCAATGACCTTTGCTTCGCGGAATGCGCCGGCTTTCTTAAAACCGACCTGCTCATACAGCTTCATCGCTGCGGGATTATACTCAAAAACCTGCAGGTATATCTCATGAAGATTGAGTATATTAAAGCCGAAATCCAGGATTAGGCGAGTTGCCTCTTTCCCGAAACCTTTCCCCCAATATGACTTGTCACCGACAAAAATTCCGAATTCCGCTCTACCATCGATGTTGTTCACGTCGTGCAGTCCGCAGTTGCCGATGAGTGTTTCGGTTTCCTTATCTATGATGCCAAAAACATAGTCATTTCTCTCGATCATTTTCTCCAGGATTTTCTCTTCCTTTTTCAGACTTAACTGCAAGGTATAGCAACCCAGACTGATGCCAACGTCAGCATCGCTGAGCCATTCTGCATACCGATCAGCATCCTCAATATTGAGAGGTGAAAGGTAACATTTTTTTCCGATGAGTTTTTTGTAGTATTTCATGGTTAACTCTTTTTCATTGCCTTCTGTATTCTCGACCAGTCATCCCTTAAAGTAACAGTTCTGTTGAACACGAGCTTTTTTTCTGTTGAATATTTTGTATCAACACAGAAATAACCCTTGCGTTCAAACTGTATTCTCTCTCCCGGTTTCACATTGGCAAGTGCGGGTTCGAGCTTGCTGCCCGTAAGGATATCCAGGGAATTAGGATTTATATTTGAGATAAAATCTTTTCCCTCAGGGGCATCGATGGGATTTTCGTTTACGAATAAATTTTCGTAGAGACGCACTTCCGCATTAATTGCATGAGAGGCAGAAACCCAATGGAGTGTGGCTTTTACTTTTCTTCCATCTGGAGCCGAACCACCCCTTGTTTCCGGGTCATAAGTACAATGCAGCTCAATCACATTTCCGTTATCATCTTTAACTGCACTGTTGCATTTCAGGAAATAGGCATATCGAAGCCGTACCTCGCGCCCGGGTGCAAGGCGGTAAAATTTCTTGGGCGGATCTTCCATGAAATCATCCTGCTCGATGTATAATTCTTTTGAGAATGGTACTTTTCTTGTTCCTGCCGATTCATCTTCCGGATTGTTGATCGCTTCCAATTCTTCTACCTGATCTTCAGGATAATTATCTATTATCACTTTGAGCGGTTTGAGCACAGCCATATAGCGGTTTGTGGTTTTATTGAGTTCTTCACGAATGCAGTGCTCAAGAAGCGCATGATCAACGATGTTGTCACTTTTTGCAATACCTATCCTGTCCAGGAAATCCCAGATGGAATCCGAAGTGTAACCTCTTCTACGCAAGCCGGAAATGGTCGGCATTCTTGGGTCGTCCCAACCGTCGACAAAACTTTCTTCCACGAGCAAAATGAGCTTTCGTTTACTCATGACTGTGTAAGAAAGATTAAGCCGGGCAAATTCGATCTGCTGAGGATGAAAGATATCGAGTTCGTCGAGAAACCAGTTATAAAGAGGGCGGTGATTTTCAAATTCAATGGAGCAAAGCGAGTGTGTGATGCCTTCGATGGAATCGGATTCGCCGTGGGTAAAATCATATGTCGGATAGATGCACCACTCATCACCTGTTCGATGATGGGTTCTGTACATGATACGGTACATTACAGGGTCGCGCATATTCATATTGGGATGAGCCATATCGATTTTGGCTCGCAGGGTCTTTTCGCCTTCTGCAAACTCGCCATTCTTCATTTTTAGAAAAAGCTCGAGATTTTCTTCAACGGAGCGTTCCCGAAATGGACTGTTATTCCCGTGCGTGGTAAGTGTGCCCCGATATTCGCGGATCTCATCAGCGTTCAGGTCGTCAACATAAGCTTTTCCCTTTTTGATGAGCTTTAATGCATAATTATAGAGAATAGGAAAATAATCCGAAGCATGGAACATCCGGTCTTCCCAGTTGGTGCCGAGCCACTTCATATCTTCGAGAATTGCATCCACGTATTTTGTTTCCTCTTTTATAGGATTCGTATCATCGAAGCGCAGGTTGAATTTGCCGCCGTACTGCACCGCAATGCCGTAGTTCAGGCAGATCGCTTTTGCATGCCCGATATGAAGAAAACCGTTTGGCTCCGGCGGGAAACGCGTATGCACTTCGCCATTATGCTTATTGTTTTTTATATCTTCTTCGATGATCTGTCGGATAAAATCTTTAGATCTTGTATCTTCATTTTTTGTAAGCAGTTCTTTTATCTTTTTATCATCCATTGTGCTCCTATGCTACATTTAAAACGCTTTTCAGGCGTGCAATTGCCTCTTTAGTTCCAAGAATGTCAATTAAAGTAGGAATATCCGGCCCGTGAACTTCACCAAAAAGTGCGAGGCGCAGCGGGGAATAAAGATCTTTTCCTTTCACGCCAACAGCATCGGTTGTTTCTTTTACCAGATCTTTTATTCCGTTTTCAGTCCAGTTTTCTTGTACGCTCAATTTTTTTATCCAGAAGGAGAACAATTTTTGAGCTTTTTCTTTGGACATTATGTCTTCATCTTCATCAGAAAATGTTAAGTTGTTGTAGAACATCTCAGAATGTACGATCATTTCCGGTATAGTTGCTGCCCGGTTGCGTGCATTATCCACAACCCGAAGATATTTTTTGTGATCAGAGATATCTATTCCCGCTTTTTCGAAAAAGGGTTTTGCTTTTTTGGCAATATATTCGAGATCTAGCTTGCGCAGATACGAACCGTTCATCCATTTGAGTTTTTCCACATCGAAAACAGCACCGGATCTGCTGATGCGCTTAAGCGAAAAGGCGTTGACCAATTCCTCAAGCGTGTAGAATTCTCTATCATCCTTTGCATGCCAGCCGAGGAGTGCAATGAAATTTATTAGAGCTTCCGGAAGATATCCTTTTGCCAGATAGTCTTCAACTGCGACATCACCCTGGCGTTTGCTGAGTTTTGTTTTATCCGGATTGAGCAGCAGGGGCAGGTGAACGAATTTCGGCACTTTCCAGCCGAGAGATTCATACATAAAAATGTGCTTCGGCACGCTGATGAGCCACTCTTCACCCCGTATCACATGGCTTATTTTCATAAGATGATCGTCCACCACATTGGCAAGGTGATAGGTTGGGTATCCGTCTGATTTTATGATCACCTGGTCATCCACCAGTGCGTTGTCCACTTCCACCCGTTCGCGAACCACATCATAAAATACAGTTGATCCTTCTTTGGGAATTTTCAGGCGTATCACATGAGGAACATTTTGTGCGAGTTTTTCCTGCACCTCTTCCGGAGAGAGATTTCTACATGTGCCGTCATACATGACCACTGTATTATTTTTTTTTGCATCATTGCGCAGCTTTTCCAGCCGTTCCTCAGAACAGAAACAATAGTATGCTGCGCCTTTGTCGATCAATTCCTGTGCATATTTCCGGTACAGGTCACTTCGCTTAGACTGAATATACGGACCGTATTCTCCACCGATAACCGGACCTTCGTCATAATCCAGCCCAGCTTCTTTTATGGTTTTAAGCAGATCTTCCTGCGCTCCCGGGATATGTCGTTTACGATCCGTATCTTCTATCCTCAGAATAAATGATCCGTTATTCTTTTTTGCGAACAGGTAGTTGAATAATGCGGTGCGAAGTCCGCCTACGTGCAGATAGCCGGTGGGACTTGGAGCAAAGCGTACTCTAATATCAAGATTCTTCGATGTGGACATAAAAATGTTCCTTCTTAATTTTTTTATACAAACTTTTTTCGGGTTTTCTTTGTCAAGAATGGAGCAGAATGGTTGCAATCTCTTGAAATCTGATCCAGCATGGAAAGTATGAAAAAATAAATTTGACAAGAATATTATAATTATGTAAATGACATTCAGCATAGGCGGTATTTTATGAAAAAAATATTTATTTTATTTTTTTTACTTCTTTGCTTCGCATTTCCGGTGCATAGCAATCCAATTATGACTGCTTTTTTCAGCGAGATTTATTTTGATGATAACGACGATTGGTCAATTGAATTATACGATTATTATCAAGGTGGCATTTACACACTCGACGATTGCTACATAGAGAGTACAACTAATACGGCATACTTTAACAATGGTATAACATTTACTCCAAACGATACCCTTGTAGTTACGAATAACGACATGCAAACCGATCTTACAATTAATCGTGCAGGAGATTATCTAGTAATGGGCGGATATACATATGATGAGATGAGCTGGGGCAATTATCAATATTCCAATGTTAATGCACCCTATCCCGGTCAGTCGTTGGTTCGTGTAGTTTTATATGATGATGTTTTCTTACTCGCAAAAGAAAACCAACCATCACTCGGGTACAATCCGTTTAATGCTCAAACTTTTGGGAGTTTAGAGGGAATTGTTGTGTATAGCAGCGGCAAACCTGTGAGTGGTGCTAATGTTTCGCTTTATCCTGTTTATTACAACATAATTACCGATGAATTCGGTTACTTCTTCATCTCTGACATATATGGAATGAACTATAATCTTAATGTTACAGTGAACGACACAATAATTGTTGATACGGCTGTTACTGTAGAACCTGACGGAACAACGTATGTTGAACTCAGTCCTGATTTTGATATTGATCCGCAACCACAACATGAAACCATCTCAATTTCCAACTATCCTAACCCATTTTATGAGGAAACGGAAATTCATTACTCATTACCACATAACTCAACAGGAACAATAACGATATTCAACAGCAAAGGACAGAAAATCAGAGAGATTCCTGTGTCACCAAACGAGAATTCTATTTCTTGGTCGGGATTTAATGAGCACAATAAAAAGGTGCCGAGTGGTGTGTATTACTACAAATTGGAATGTGAAAGCAAAACAATGGCATCAGGAAAAATGTTGTATCTGAGATAATAAGTATTAAGGCGGTATTTATGAAAAAGAGTTATTTAATATTTTTATTGTTTTTGGGGTGCTTAACACTTCCAATTCATGCTAATGTAGTACCTCCAATCGTTTTAAGCGAAATCTATTTCGACGATAACGATAACTGGTCGATTGAGTTATATGATTTCTTTCAATTTGGAGTATTTCCTATTGAAATCGGTTATCTTGTAAGTTCAACCGATACGGCTTATTTTGATTCTGTATTCACGATTAACCCGGATGACACTTTGATAATCACAAACGCAGACATGCAATCCAACCTTTCACTTAAGAGGGATAGTGATTACATTAAAATATATAATGATTATTATGGCAGTTATATTTTAGACATTGTTTCTTGGGGTGACACGTCGTCTTCTTATGTAAACGCACCTTATTCCGGTCAATCATTATGCCGTGTTGATATTGGTGGCGTGAATCCTTACTTGCCACTCGCCAAAGAAAACCAGCCATCTCTTGGATACAATCCCTTTAACGTCCAAACCTATGGAGCAATTCAGGGACACATTATGGATGGGGACGGTAATATAATTCAAGGCGCACAGGTAGATGTAATCTCCCCGATGTCTTTTTCGCTTAGTACAGATGATGAGGGATATTTTTATGCTGACAGTCTGTATGCCATGAATTATACGCTATCTGCCTACAAACAGGGTTATACTTCTAATGAAATAACTGTAACCGTCGAACCGGATTCAACTACGAATGTAAACTTCTTTCTATACCCCCTATCTTCTGGTCCAAACCAGCAAGTAAATACCTTCTCGATCTCCAATCATCCCAATCCCTTTTATGAAGAAACCCAAATTCATTATTCGTTACCTTATAACTCATCTGGAACCATCACAATATTCAACAGCAAAGGACAGAAGGTTATAGAAATTCCGGTTTCTCCAATAGACAATTCTATTTCTTGGTCGGGACTTGATGAGCACAATAAAAAGGTGCCAAGCGGTGTATATTTCTACAATCTGGAAAGTGAAAACAAAACACTGGATTCAGAAAAGATGTTATATCTGAGATAGAAACATTCGAGTGAAAATAAAAAGAATACTCATTCCTCTCACGATAATTCTTTTTGTCTGTTCCGCATTGTGGGCACAGATCGATTTCTTCAAAGAGGACTTGCAATTTGAACTGAACGAGAATTTCTTCAAAGTTGCAGGTAACTATTATTTTAGAAATGTCGGCGATCATGACATAAAGGTAACATTATTCTACCCGATCCCTCGTGATAGTATGCTGGGCGCTTACGATTCTGCGAGTGTGACAGCTCCATCACAGCAAACCGCTTCTCCAATAACCGTCATTAAAGAAAACGGCTTTTTCTTCAACGTCGAAGTTGGAGTTGACACAATAGCTTGCTATCATGTTGCCTATCGGCAAAAGCTCCTCGGAGAAAGAGCGAAGTATATTTTCACTTCAACGAAATCATGGGGAAAACCACTGGAAAAAGTAGATTTCCAATTAAGATTCCCCAAAACGATAAAAATCGATTCTCTCTCAATGTTACCGGATAGTTTACAGGAATGCAATGACACCTACACTCTCTTCTGGGAGAGGAAAAATTTCATGCCCGAAGAGGATTTTGTTGTTTATTATCATAAAGAAAAACACGAGAAAATATCCATTCTATCTAGTGGCAGACTTATAGACAGGAATCATTTTTTCTATCTTCGGCTTACTCCTTTTCTCATACCCGGTGGTGCGGTTGGTTATACCCGTAGAATTCACATATCTGATGAAGTCACTTTTGACTTTACCCTCGCTGCTAATTATCATTATTTGCCAGAAGTTCACAAATCCTATGGTTTTTCATTGACCACTGAACATTTCAGTAACTCCCAAGCAAAAGGTTTTTTCTTTCGATCCAATGTGGGTGCTGAATATGCAGAAATGCAGAACCCGCTTGATGATGATCCCGATCCAGAAAAGAAATGGATTCCAAATGCAACTATTGGCCTTGGTTATAGCTTTATAATTTTGAATAGTTCTTATTTAAGATTGTCCGCAGAGTTTGGTTATACTATGTTATTTGGTAGAATAAATTGTGAGTTGTTGTTCTAAAATCGTGGATATAACATCAAAATGATATTGCAATGGTTATGAAAAAAACATGTATTCTTATGCTCTTCCTGAGCTTGTTATTTCATATACAAGCGGATGATAGTAACGCTGTTCAAAAAGAAGAAGGATCAATCTCTATTCCTAATGAATCGGAACTCAAAAGTAATTTTCTCTATCTTCGATTAACCCCTTTGTATATGCAGGGGGCTGCGCTTGGATATAGTATTAGTCCGCGAACATGGAGAACAGACCTGATTTTTGCTGCTCATTATCATTATGCACTATTGATTCTGGAAGAGGTACATGAATCGTATGGCGTTTCATTGATAATTGAAAATTTTTCAAACCCTCAAAGAAAAGGTTTCTTTCTTAAGGGTAACGTAGGAGTAGAATACGCCGACCAATCGTGGGCATCAAATGATGGGAAAATTATGATATTATTAACAGGCGGCGTAGGATTAAATATACGATCAAATGATACTTCTTTTTTTCGAATCTCAATAGATACTGGGATTCCCTTTCTGCTTTTTAGTATAAACTGTGAGTTTTTATTTTAAAATTACCTGAGCTGTTATGGACCACTCTATGACAGTAACTAATAAACCTACGCTTGCCCAATCATACTAAAATTTATAGATTTTAATTTTCCGTTTTCCATTTTTAATTTTACATTTCATCCTACGCACTCCCTAAACTTGACACAAAAACAATACCGCTCGTTTGTATAAAATTAATTGCCTTTTAGTAATTAATAAATATATAATATTGTGACTATGAAAAAAAGATGTTTAGTGGTAACCGGCGGCGGTGACTGTCCCGGACTTAATGCGGTGATCCGAGCCATTGTGAAGCGCTCTTCCCAGGAAGAAGATTGGGAAATCGTTGGGTGCATCGACGGCTTCAACGGCGTGCTGAAAGACCCCCGCGAGCTGCGGATTCTTACCAACCGTACTGTTGCAGGTATTCATGTGCGAGGTGGGACGATCCTCGGCACCACAAATAAAGGCGGTCCGTTTGCGTGGCCAGTACAGGATGAAAAAGGCAACTGGATCGAAATAGACCGCTCAAAAGAGATGCTGGAAATCCTTAAAGAAGAGAACATCAATGCAGTTATAAATATCGGCGGGGACGGCTCACAGACTATCTCACAAAAACTTTTTGAAATGGGATTGAATATTGTTGGTGTACCCAAAACCATAGATAATGACCTCTCTGCAACAGATTTCGCTTTCGGTTTTCAAACTGCGGTGGAAATCGCAACCGATGCGGTGGATAAGCTTGTAACTACTGCAGAAAGCCATCATAGAATTATCATTCTCGAAGTGATGGGGCGCGCAGCAGGATGGATAGCGCTCTATGCTTCAATCGCAGGTGGTGCAGAAGTGTGTCTCATTCCGGAAATTCCCTATGATATCCAAAAAGTAAAAGAAATGGTTGAAGAACGCACTGAAGACAGAAGAGGATTTGCAAATATTGTTATCGCAGAAGGTGCCTATCCCAAACATGGAACTGTTGTCGGGCAGGAAGTCAATGAGGTCGGGTATCACAATTTCAAACTCGGTGGCGCAAGCATCCGGCTCAAGAAAGAGCTTGAAGATGCCGGAGCTCAGGCAGATATCCGGGTGACCATTCTCGGACATTTGCAGCGAGGCGGAATTCCCTGTGCGTTTGATAGGATCCTCGCAACACAGTTCGGCGTACAAGCTTTTGAAATGGTTCTTGAAAAAAAATTTGGCAAAATGGTTGCATATAAAAATAATGATATAAAAAGTGTGCCAATAAAAAATGCTATCAATACTTATCATCTGGTGAATGTGCACTCTAATCTTGTGCATACTGCCCGGGGCGTCGGGATCAGTTTTGGTGATTGATAAGTTATAACGGAGTACCCGCATGAGCGAGAAAAAAGACAGAATTGCAATTTTGACATCCGGGGGCATTGCTCCATGCCTTTCCGCAGCCACAGGATGCCTGATAACTGAGTACACCCGACTCGTTCCGGATATGGAAATCATCGGGTATCTCAACGGGTACAAAGGGCTGCTCGAAGACAACAGCATTATTATTTCAGAAGAAGTACGAAAAAAAGCAAAATGTCTTCAAAAATACGGTGGAAGCGTACTCGGCAACAGCCGCGTCAAACTCACCAATGTTGCGGATTGTGTGAAAAAAGGATATATCCAGGAAGGACAGAACCCGCTGCAGGTCGCCGCAGAACAGCTCATGAAAGATAACGTATCCATCCTCCACACTATCGGTGGGGATGACACGAATATCATGGCATCAGAGCTTGCATCCTATTTGAAAATGAACGGCTATGACCTCACTGTGGTAGGACTTCCAAAAACAGTAGATAATGATGTGATACCGATCCATCAGACTCTCGGAGCCGCAACCGCTGCAGAACAGGGTGCGGTTTTCTTTGAGAATGTTGCGAACGAGAACACGACCAGTTCACGCCAGCTCTTAATACATGAAGTCATGGGTCGGCACTGCGGATGGCTCACTGCTGCGACAGCACGGGAGTATCGAAAACGCCTTAAGAAGAAAAGTTTTTTGCCGGATATCCTTCTCGCGCGGGAACGTTGGGATATTGATGCGATCTACATTCCTGAAATGGGAATTGATATTGACGAGGAGGAAAAGCGTCTGAACCAGCTCATGGACAGTAATGATTCGGTAAATATTTTCCTCAGCGAAGGTGCAGGTATGGAAACGATCGTGTCCGAGATGGAAGCAAAAGGCGAACCTGTTATGCGTGACGCCTTCGGGCATGTCCGCCTTGACGAGCTAAACCCGGGACAGTGGTTTGCAAAACGCTTCAAAACCATGCTGAAAGCAGATAAAGTGCTCGTCCAAAAGAGCGGATATTTTGCGCGCTCTGCTCCTCCGAACAAAGAAGACCTCGATCTCATTCGGAGAACTTGCGCGGAGGCTGCACGTTGCGGACTTAATGGAAAGAGCGGTGTAGTTGCGCTCGATGAAGATCACAATAATGAGCTCCGATGCATCGGATTTCAGCGAATAAATAGTGGTAAACCCTTTGACATACACCAAAAGTGGTTTGAGGATATGTTAATAGATATAGGACAGATTAGGTAAATTATGAATATTAAATTTAAGGACATAAACACAGGAATCGTTCAGGCACGAGCCGTTATCGAGATCACAGAAGGTATTTTTCTCAACGAAATTACAATCCTGAAAAAGAGTGGCGAGATAATCGTGGAACTTCCACAGAAATCCTTTCGCGGCAAAGACGGCAAGATGTATTATATGAATATCATTACCTTTGCGAACGAGGACAAAGAAAATTTCTTCAAGCTTGAAATAAAAACAGAATATAATAAATGGCGAGGACAGAATCCGAAAATCCTCGTGTATGAAAATAAATAATTTTTTGAAAGGTATAGTATGAAACACGTTTTATTAGTTACACTCATTCTTCTTATATCGAGCAGTTTATACGCATACCCCAAAGACGTGCAGGAGATTTATTTCCGTTTTGAAATTACGGAACGAAGCGAGCTCGAACAGCTCACACGCATTGTTTCCATTGATAATGTGGAAGGAAACACCGTCTATGCTTATGGGCATCAGAAGGAGATCGTTGAACTCATAAATCTCGGGTACAAGATTGAATTCATTCCAATCTCCGGCTCTCCAAAAAATCTCACAATGGCAACCACGGTTGCAGAAATGGCAAACTGGGATAGATACCCAACCTATGATGTGTATATCGCAATGATGTATCAATTTGCCAGCGATTATCCTTCCATTTGCCGGCTGGAAAATCTCGGTTATTCAATTGAAAATCGTGAAATTTTAACCGTGAAAATTTCGGATAATCCGGATGTGGAGGAAGATGAACCCGAGTTCTTCTATACGGCTCAAATGCACGGAGATGAAATTGTCACCTACATTATGATGCTGAGATTAATCGATTACCTGCTTTCGGGTTACGGTTTCGATCCCGAAGTGACTGAAATGGTAAATAAAATAGAGATCTGGATAAATCCATTATCTAATCCTGACGGAACATACCATGGTGGCAATAACAATGTAAGTGGCTCGCAAAGATACAATGCGAATTATGTGGATTTGAACAGAAACTTTCCAGATCCGGAAGATGGACCTCATCCTGACGGTAATGCATGGCAAATAGAAAACATAATAATGATGGATTTTGCTGAGGATCATAGCTTAATTCATTCTGCAAACTTCCATAGCGGTGCTGAAGTTGTGAACTATCCATGGGATACATGGGCAGTCCTTCATGCGGATAATGATTGGTATTACGATATCTCCCGCGCTTATGCGGATACTGTTCATCTTTATTCACCATCAGGTTATATGAATTTTATGAATAATGGAATAACAAATGGCTATGAATGGTACACTATTGCCGGCGGCCGCCAGGATTATATGAATTGGTTCCACGGATGCAGAGAGGTTACGATTGAGCTCTCAGACGATAAATTATTATCATCGAATCTCTTACCTGCTCACTGGACGTATAACAAGCGCTCGTTTATCAAATACATACAAAATGTCTATTATGGTATCCGCGGTCTCGTCACCGATTCACTTGGCAACCCGCTCGATGCAGAGATCACAGTTGTTGATCATGATTTTGACCACTCCGAGGTGTACACAGATCCTGAAGTCGGTGACTATCACCGTATGCTGTTACCGGGCGTATATGATATTACTGTCAGTTCATACGCATTTATCCATCAAACGATAACCAATATTACTGTTTCCGATACAGGAGCGACCCGGGTTGATGTGACCCTTCAGGAAGCAGAATCTGTTGATATAACAGGCACCATTCGGGATGGAGACACACACACACCCATAATTGGTGCAAGGGTTGAAATAATGGATTCCGTTCACGCACCTGTTTATACCGGTTTTGACGGCACCTATGCGATCGATAATGTGATGGAAGGAACCTATACATTCAAAGTTTCTGCGAATAGCTACAGCACCTTGAGCGAGGACATTACTGTCACCCAGCTCAATAATGTTTTAAATTTTGATCTCTATGAGCCCTACTTGTTCTGGGATTTCGAGCAAAATGACGGAAATTTTACCAGCAACAATCCAAGCGGCTGGCAATGGGGAGAGCCCTCGGCAGGAGACATAACTGCGTATTCCGGTATAAAAGTATGGGCAACAAACCTCAGCGGCTTCTATGTCGATGATGCACACTGGTATCTTGATTCACCGGCAATCCAACTCGAGAACAATCCCATGCTTGAGTTCTACCATTTGCATTATTTTGAAGAAGGATATTCGATGTATGACGGCGGGAATGTCAGCATTTCTACAAACGGTGGAAGTTCATTTGCTCTATTAACACCGGTTGGCGGATATGACGGTAATATAAGTGGATTGAGTCAGGAGGGATACGGCGGAATCCGTACTGAATGGACGCTTGCGCAATTCAGTCTGGCATCCTATGCAAATCAGGAGGTCGTGTTGCGCTGGCATTTTGGTTCGGATATTTCAGAGCATGATTACTACGGCTGGTATGTCGATGATGTGGCAATTATCGAGCTTGTCGGAACAGATGATCCTGCTTCCGGAAACTTTGAATTCGTACTCGGGCAGAATTTTCCGAACCCATTCAGGAGTTCTACCACGATAGCATTCTCACTTCCAAAAAATATCTCTAAATCGACACTGAAAATATACAACTTAAAAGGACAGCTCGTATCCGAAACCTTGCTCGAAGATAAGGAAACTTCATTTATATGGAATGGAAAGGATATGGAGCAAAAACCTGTAAGCAGCGGTGTTTATTTCTACCAGATCCAGTCAAATGATTATTCATCAGACATCAAAAAAATGATATATTTGCAATAAAAAATAAAATCCTTGCGGAGGTATAATGGCAAAAATACTGATAAGCGATCCTGTTTCCACAGAATGTATCGAACTTCTGAAAAGAGCGGGACATGAACTTGATATCAAAACGGACAAAAAAACTCCTGAAGAACTCGCAGATATGATCAAAGGTTATGATGCAGTAGTGATTCGCAGTGCGTCAAAAGTCCGTAAAGTAGCGATTGATGCTGCGGACAAACTGAAACTCATTGTGCGCGGTGGCGTAGGTATTGATAATATCGACCACGAGTATGCCCGTTCAAAAGGGATCACTGTCTCGAACACCCCGACTGCCTCCTCGCAATCCGTTGCTGAACTCGCTCTTGCGCACATGCTTACGCTGTATCGATTTCTTCCCCAGTCAAATATCACCATGCGGAACGGCGAGTGGAATAAGAAGTTGTACAAGGGCAAGGAAGTATCCGGCAAAGTGCTGGGCATTATCGGATTCGGCAATATCGGAAAATCTCTTGCGAAAAAAGCGCTTGCCCTCGATATGAGAGTGATCGTGTATGATCCGTATGTCAAAGAAACGGATATGAACGTGGAGATCGTTGACCTCGACACACTTGTGAAACGCTCTGACATCATTTCGCTTCACATTCCGCATACAGACAGCACTCACTATATTATCGATGCAGATGCAATTGCAAAGATGAAAGACGGCGTGATGATCATAAACTGTGCGCGTGGCGGCGTGGTTGATGAAAAAGCGCTTCTCAGCGGCTTGAATTCGGGTAAAGTTGCGTTTGCAGGTATCGACTCTTTTGAAGAGGAGCCGACTACAAATTTAGAGCTTGTCTCTCATCCAAATGTTTCTGTGAGCCCACATATCGGCGCGTCAACCAAAGAAGCTCAGGATCGTGTGGGATTGGAAGTAGCAGAAGTTATCATTAAATTCTTCAAAGATTGAAAGTAATCTTATGATAGAAAAAAAATATGGTTCGGTCTATTGTATCCGAATGCTTCATGGTGAGGATTTCCTTTCTCAACTCAACACAATTGCCGAGAAGCAGGATCTTAAGAATGCGATTATCATAAGCGGGGTGGGCATGCTCAAGGACGCCAAGATCGGGTATTTTTTTGGTGGCACATACCAGATAAAGACCATCAGCGATCCGGCAGAGCTTGTATCGACCAGTGGTAATATGTATATCAATCCTGCGGGTAAACATGAGTGGCATGTGCATGTAGCGCTTGCGGAGAAATCTCACGAGTTACTCGGCGGACATCTGCTAGGAGGAATTGTGTGGAATACAGCAGAAATTTTCCTGCAGATCATACCCGATGCATGTTTCGTTCGTGAGACCGAAGACGGAAATCTTCGATTGAATTTTAAATAAAAAAATCGGGCAGGTTGATCGAAAAATGGTCTCCTGCCCATTTTTTGGGATTCATGGAGCATTATAAGAAATGGAGTAAAATTAATGCACCGTATTGTATCCATTTTGTAACGACAAACACCTTTAATCATCAACCTTTCTTTTTAAATTACGAGTGTTGTGATATCCTATTAAGAAACATATAGCACTATCGAGAAAAATTAAAATTTAAGATTTTGGGATATTCCGTAATGCCAGATCATTTTCACGGATTGTTTTGGTTTGATGTTGAAAAGCTGGAAACGAAAGCACCCCCCCCAAATGGGGTAGGTTCGGGTTTATCCCGAACCAATAACTCCATCCTACACGGTGAGCAGGATAAACCTGCTCCTACCCTTAGCCTGGGTTGTTATTGGCGGCAAGACACTTCTGTCTCTACCCGGGAAAATGCGGAGATCGAATATCCCGATAAAACCCACAACCTTCTTTCCAAAGACGCCCCATTAAATATTTCCAAGATCATGCACCGCATAAAAGGTAGAACGGCAATTGAGATCAGAAATGAATTACACATAAACTTCAAATGGCAACAATATTTCTACGATTTCAATATTTATACTCGGAAAAAATATCTCGAAAAGTTAAATTATATCCATAATAATCAATATAAAGATAAAAGTATTCTAGCTCCCGACACATATCCTTATTCTTCGATGACGTTTCTTGAAACCGGAGTAGGTGCTTTGAAAATTGACGAAATTGATTTATAATTAAAATATAGATAATGTGAATACCCGCAAATAGATGTGTAGATTCGTGTTTACCCCGAATCGATAATTCTTTGCTTTTCGGATGAGCAGGATAAACCTGCTCCTAACCCAGCAGTTTTAATAAAACTGGAGGTAAAAAATATGAAAAAAAAGTTAATTGTTTTTTTTGTTTTACTCGTTTTTTCTATTACTCTCTCGGCAGACTATCTCCCGCGTGAACTCTTCCATAAAAACGTTGACCCGCAGCAATTTTACAACCCCCGCGCTGATTCTTTGCACGGCTTCGATATGCAACATTATGATATCACAATAGAGCTATTTCCTTCAACACATTACATTGAGGGAAATGTTGTTGCCCAGGTTACTGCAACTGAAAACGGGCTCTCTGAAATTGCATACGAACTGGAAAGTCTCAATGTAACCGATGTCCGCGTGAATGAAGCTGCCTCAGCATATACTTATGCAAATGGCATTTTGACAATTACATTGGATCAGGCATATTCCATAGGGGAAAATTTCTACACACAGGTTTTTTACGAAGGGTGTCCCGTGCTCAGCAGTGACGGCTACAGTACAGGCATACACTGGTTATCCTATATCTACACCTATGCGGACCCAAATGGTGCTCGCTATTGGTGGCCCGGGTATGATCACCCCTGGGACAAAGCAACAACAAAAATGTTCATCACTGTTCCCGACGATAAACTCGTTGCATCGAACGGATTGCTGCAAAGCGAAGTGAATAATGGCAACGGCACGAAAACTTTTACATGGAACAATACCGGAACAATTGCAACCTATCTCGTTTCACTTTGTATTGGTGCATACAGTACTTTTGAACAAACCTATCCTGGTGTACCCATCATTAACTATGTTTATCCCGGACATCTCAACGCAGCCCAGACAGATTTCTCATGCATTCCTGTAGCTTTGGGCATCTACGAAGACCGATTCGGAAATTATCCCTGGCAAAAATACGGCGCTGCAGAATGCGGTGTGTTTAGCGGAATGGGCGGGATGGAACATCAAACCATGACCTCTATTGGAAGTGGACTTATCACAGGATATGAAACATACGAAATGATATTCGTGCACGAACTCGGGCACCAATGGTTCGGAGACTGCCTCACTCCGCTTACATGGAAGGATGTATGGCTGTCCGAAGGATTTGCCACATATTCCGAAGCCCTTTATACCGAAGGCACGGACGGATATGATGCCATGTGCGATTATGTGCAGACCTCCTATCATAACTATTACCTGAGTTGGGCAGGAAGCACTCCACACACTGTGTACGATCCGGCATACCTGTCGTATTTCACGCCAGCAACCTACGAGAAACCTGCCTCCTTCTTACATATGATCCGGCTCGCTGTGGGTGACAGCACATTTTTCAATATAATGCAAACCTACTTTTCGTTGTACAAGTACGGCTGCGTGATTTCAGATGATTTCCAGTCTGTGTGTGAGGACATTTCCGGGCGTGATTTTGATGATTACTTTGAAGCATGGATATATGGAAGCGGCATTCCGAGTTTTGAATATGCTTATCTGAAAGGAGCAGGCACTTCGCGCGACCCCAATCTTATTATGATAAGCCGTTCAACTTCCCCGACCGCAAGCCAATTTTATATGACTATCCCCTTTGGAGTGAACACTTCGTCCGGCACAGAAAAGATCCTCGTGGAAACAGAACCCGAATTCACTTCAATGGAATATACGATCGGTGATGACATTCTAGGTGTCGATTTCGATCCTGATTCGTGGATATTGGACAGGGGGAGCACATATATCGTTCCCGAACTTACCTCTGCTCTCGCAGGAAACAGTATGGTTTCTCTTGGGTGGGAAGAGTTTCCCGACGTGATCTCTCAGGGAATGTACAATGTTTACAGAAGTGAAGATCCTGCTGAAGACTTTATGGTCATCGCAAATGTGCCCGGGGATCAGCTGGGTTACGTGGATACAAATGTAGTTAATGGAACAACATACTATTATAAGATCTCATACGGAGTCATTGCTGGTTATTTCTCGGGAGAAACCGAGCATTCGAACATACTTTCTGCAACCCCGCTCAACTTCCCAATGGATCAGGGAATTCTTGTGGTCGATGAGACAAAGAACGGCTCCGGGGGACCTACCACACCTGCGGATTCCACTGTAGACAATTTTTACGCTAATGCGCTCACACATTTCCAGATAACGCAATACGATTATGCAGATGAAGGAGAGCCGGATTTGAGCGTGCTTGTAAATTACTCAACTATTATCTGGCATGACGATGACATGAACGAAAAATTCATAGCAGATAATATCCAAAATCTCAATGCAATGATCTTGAGCGGAGGACATGTGCTCATCTGTGGATGGAAGACCGCTGATTACATTCCCGAGTCTTTTTTGCAGACCTATTACGGACCTGGAGATGCTATTATTATCAATGATCTTGATTTTCTTGGAGCGTTGGGACAAGATGGCTACCCATACATCGATGTGGACGGTACGATCCTTCCTCCGTGGAATGATAAGTGGAATTACATTGTAGAATTTCCAGGAGCAGAAATTGGTAATACTCTTTATACCTATAATTCCGAATCGGGTAATAATACAGGAAAAGTCGTAGGTCTGGTTGATGACAAACAGGACAAAGGGGCAGTCGTACTTGGATTCCCCCTCTTTTTCATGGAACTGCCAACCGTGCAGGAATTTCTTACAGAGCTTATGATAGATTTCGGGGAATGTGTGGCAACCGATGATGAACCGGCACAAAGCCAAAATCTTCTCATTGGTACCCCCAATCCCTTCAGGAACACTACAAAAATAAGTTTCTTTACCACAGAGAGCACAGAGAACACAGAGATAAGAATTTATAATATAAAAGGGCAGCTTGTTCGCAATCTCCCCATTTCCTCGTTCCCAAACCCCTGTTTGGGAATGGTAGAGGCAAAGTGGGACGGAAAAGATGAGAACGGTAACGATGTAAAAAGCGGCGTGTATTTTTGCACTTTCCAAAACAGAGAGGACCAATTTTTAAAAAAAATAGTGCTTTTAAGGTAAACTATCGGAAATAAAATTTGACAAAAATAATTAATAATATTCCCTTTTGCATAAGGTAATATCATGAAAGATAAAAATGTATTCTGGAATCTGTTAAGATACACTATTGTCTTACCCCCCCTACACCAAACTTACCTGCCTGTTGGCAGTTATGAAAGCAGAAATGCTCAATTACATTCCCAAAATTTTATATGCAAGAATAAATTCATTCGGAGATGCCCCTCTACTATTTCCTTCCATATTAGAGTGGTAGATGTTGATGGGTGATGTGGAATTGTTTTTTTATTGCTTTGTTAATGAGTCTAAATGAGAAGGAACTGTTGGTTTCCCGATAACAGGAAAATAAGACGGGTAAAAAAAATAAAAGAGGTAAGCAATAATGAAAAAGACAACAATTCTATTAGTGTTATTGTTTTTTATCTGCGCAATTCTTTTGGCAGATATGGAGGATGACTCACTCTTTGTAAAAGGTGAGTTGCTGTTTCGCACAGATGAAATGTTTGATACAATATATATTGATCAAGGTATTGCAAAGACGGAAACACCTTGGTTCAATAGCCTGAGCGATCAGTATCAAATTTCTGAAATTAACCCTGTTTATACTGATGATGTAAACCCTGATTTTACAAATCTATACCTTGCAAAATTTCCTACTGAAACCCCAGTCGAAGATGTATATGATGATTTTGTTGGTAAAACAAATGTGCAGTATGCACAGCCTAATTTCTTATATAAAACCTGCTGTACTAACGACACTTACTACCCAAACCAGAGTTGGTTCTATGAAAGAATAAGTGCAGATAACCCGGTAGTCTGGCAAGATATCTTTGATACGGAAAATCCTATACCCCCTAATCCACCTTACAGTCCAGTTATTGTCTTATTTGATACAGGAATATTCATTGGGACGAATGAAGAATTTCATGAAGATATCTATCCAGATAATTATATTGCTGGCTATGATTTCGTTCATGATGATCCTACACCTTATGATGATTCTGGTCACGGGACTTTTAATGCAGGTCTTATCTGCGCTAAAACCGATAATAATATGGGAATCGCAAGTATGGCTGGTGGAACAGAAGACCCCGATGAATGGAATGGTACATATATCATTGTAGTAAAAACTGCACAATATAATGGTTGGTATACAACCCTATGGCTGAGTCAAACTATGGAATGGGTAGAGCAGTATTTAAATGACCCTAATTTAGGTAGTTTTATCTTTTATTTCCCATTTGCGCGCAAAGCATATCAACTAATAGATAGTCTGTATTTTGATAATGAATTACATAATTGGATAATTGATTGTTATAATGACCATGATGTCTTTATGGTTGGTGCAGCTGGAAATTACAATACAGAGTCGGGGGATAAGAATTATCCAGCTGGTTGGGATGAAGTGCTGGCAGTTGCAGCAACTGACTATTACAATGAAAAAGCATTTTATTCTTCAAAGGGAGAGTGGATAGATATTTCTGCTCCTTGTGGACAATATGACGAAGAATATAATGGTTGTCTTGAATCTGAAAATGTATTTTCAACCACTCCTATGGATGACAGCACTCCATGGCAACTTGATGAAATTTTGGATAATGAATATGATTACTACTCTGATAATACATATGGGGCCAGGCCTGAAGGAACTTCTAAGGCAGCTGCATTGGTTACTGCATTGGCAGGAGTTCTGCGAGCAAAAGACGATTATCTTACGGCTGATGATCTAAAAGGCATAATTACTGGAACTGCCACAGAACTGCTACCTATAAGTATCTGGGAAGACTATTCTTATCTTGAACTGTATAATCAAATGGGAGCAGGTATTATTAATGTTGAACACGCTCTTAATGAATACGAAAATCCACATCCTAATCTTGTCTTATGGGATAGAGTTATTATAGATGCTACTACTGATAGTACCTATGGAAATAATAACCAAGAAGTAAATGCAGGTGAAACAGTAAAATTGATACTCACATTAAAGGATTACTGGATAAGCGCAACAGATGTCGTCGCAGATATCTCAATAAATGATGAAACGATTGAATTTACACCTGAAAGTATATCTTTTGGAGATATTGATATAGAATCAACAGGTTATGCAGAAATATTTATGTCAGTACCAGCAAAGGTTGAACCGGATGTTTATGAAATTACTCTCAATATCACAAGTAATAATGGTTCTCATAATGAGCAAGTAAAATTCAACATTGAAATATATCCATATATTAGCCATTCTAGCCAGTTTTCATCCAGAATAGTTTGTCCACCAAAACCTGCGCATTTAGACGATCAACCTGAACCTGAGGTCGTATTTTCATTATACGACATACCTCAAATTTGTATATTCAAAAACAACACAGAATTTGAGAATATAGAAATTACGCGTAACTGTAGAATAGGTGATGTTGCTACTGCTGATCTTACTGGAGATGGTTATGATGAAATTATTTTCAGCATATCAGATAGATTCGGAGCTTACAAGTCTGATCTTGCTTACTACGACTATATTAACGATTCTTATACTTATGGATATATCGGAGCTTATAGAGAAGTTCGTTCTGCACCTGTAATTGCCGATCTTGATAATGATGGTAATAAGGAAATTATAGTATGGGCGTATGAGACAGATTCTTCAGGAAACCCACAATACGGTTATTGCTATTTGAGTATTTTTGACACTGAAGGAAACAGAATAGGAACTGAATTGTCAATAGAGGGTTGGAATTATTATGGTCCTTCTGTGGCTGATATTGACGAAGATTATATAAACGAAATTGTTTTTTGTACCGGTTCTGTTAGAGCTGGCTATACTTCTTACGTCTTTACAGATTATTCTGTGTATTCATACCAACTTAATGAGTATGGGATTCTTGAAATTGAATGGCAAACTGATATTCCTATACCAGGTGGATATTTTGTTGGAAATTTTGCTTTATCTCCTGTTTCTATTGCAAATCTGGATAATAGTGCCGAAATGGAGATTATTGTAAAAGCATTAAAGTTTATGTTGGAGGACCCGTACATGTCAGATATTTACTATTACATTCTAAGTGGGGATAATGGTAATATCTTGAAAGAAGAAAGCAAAGAGAGTAATGGATCTGTGCTGGATAATTATGAAATCCCTGTGGGCAACCTTAGAGAGAATTCACCTGGTTTAGAAATACTACAGCAATGGTGTTACTCATTAAACGAATATAATTATTCTGCTGATGAGGTAACTACCGAATTTGAATTTTATGATGGCTATGGAAGGCCCTATTCTATAACAATGTGCGACTTCGTAGGGGACTCTGAAGTTGATCTAAAGATGCTCAATGCAGAAACAGGTGGAATCGCGACCCTTGAAAATACTACAAATGAATATATTGCTCATGATTTTGAACCATATAATATTGGACCACATTGTTATACACCAAGTCTTGCCCTTGATATTGATCTGGATGGTAATATTAACTTTGTAAACATTCGTTCACAATATGTTGAAAATGGCGTCTCGTTCTTTGAGGTATATAATTATAATAATTATGCCGACCCGACGACAATGGAGTGGCCAGAGTTCAAACATGATAGTTATAATACAAGCTGCTATGCACAAACTTATTCAGGCGAAATTCCGGCAGGAAAAACTGTCCTATGGAATAATAGAGTATGCATATTGGACAATATTAAAGTTCCAATGAGTTCAGCGCTAATAATTGAACCCGGAACGATTATAGAAGTTGCCGAAGGTAAGGAATTGTTCATAGAAGGAACGCTTATTGCAAATGGGTCTAAAGGAAATCCTATAATGTTCTGTAGTATGAATGATGGTGCTTTATGGAAAGGAATTACAATATCAAGTAGTATTGAAACTAATGATGAGATTCAACTCAAGAATGTGATAATAAATGATGCTGAAATTGCTGTTACTGCTGATGGAAGTCACAGAATTTCTTTGGATACATGTGATATCTCATATAATAAAGCCGGACTCTATTTCTATAAAACCTGTCCAGAAATAAATAGCTGTCATATCTCTTCAAATCTCAATTATGGTATTTACTTTTCTAATGTTGAGAGAGCAGATGTTACTGGCAATACTATTACTAATAATGGAGGTAGTGAAATATCAAAAGGTTCTGGTATTATTTGTTATAATAGTTCTCCATTCATACATTCTGCTAACTTAATAAATAATAACACCTCATTTGGAATAGTGACTTTTAATAACAGTCATCCTCGTTTAGGAGGTGCACATTTACCTGCTGACGGTAATCTAATTCATAATAATTCCGGAGATGAGATAAGAGTCGTTAACTGGTCTATCCCATACATAGCAAATGGTTTGAATGATATCTACGATGATGCAGGTGATTATTCAATATACCATCAGGTTTCGGTAGGCTTGCCATATGACGGCTGTTACAACTATTGGGGAACTATTGTGGAAGAGGAAATATATGATAGAATATTTCCTCCGGGAAGCATTGATTTTGTTCCTTTCTGTACTGAACCAAATTTCGAAATTGATAAAGTAATAGATAATTCTGATCCTCCCAAAGAATTACTCCAGATAGCAGAAGAACATGAGGAAAATTCAGAATTCAATCCCGCGATTGAAACATATCAAGAACTCATTTCTCTTTATCCTGAGGTAGATGAAGTTGCACTTGGAATTAAAGGGATTTTCTGCTGCACAAAGGAGATTGAAGGAGATTTCGCTTCGCTACAATCATATTACATTGATATTGCAAATACTATTCAGACAGAATGGCTTAGTAAGTGTGCTGAAAAACAGGCTATCAGATGCAAAGTAGAAAACGAAGATTATGATGGAGCAATAGCAGACTATGAAGATATTCTTTTGAATAATCCTCCTCTGGAAGATTCTGTTTATTGTGTGATAGATATTGGTAATGCGTATCTTGATGCAGGACAAGGAAAAGGTAACGCAAATGGCAAAATTCCAAATCTGCGACCAAAAAATTCTGCTGAGCATTATAAGAAGAGTTTATCCTTACTAAGTCTTCTTACTAAATCTGAGCCACCTGCGGAACCCCCAATTCAGTTTAAAAATTATCTAAGCCAGAACTTCCCCAATCCGTTCAATCCCGATATAATCGGGACAAGAATCAGTTATAGTATTGCATCTGTATCTAAAGTGGAGATTTCTATCTACAACATCAGAGGTCAATTAGTGAAAAGGTTAGTCAATGAAAAGCAAGTCCCAAATAATTACTCCATAAGTTGGGACGGCAAAGACAATAATGGCAAACCTGTTTCCTATGGTATCTATTTCTACAAGATAGAAGCAGGCAAGTTTAAAAAGATTCAAAAATGCCTTTTGTTGAGATGAGAGAATAACGGGAGGGGGAGAAAGTAAATGCTCCCCCCTCTCCTAATCATAAAGGGAGAAAAACATTATGAAAAAATTTATTCTAATCATAACAGTCTTGTTTTTGTCTGTCTCATTCCTATTTTCCCAGACCCGCGAATGGATAAACTATACTACTGGCTTATATGTTAATGACATTAAAGAAGATGGTGACTTCCTATGGATAGCTCATTCTGGTGGACTTACAAGATTCAATAAAATTACCGAAGAGATGATATTCTTTAATAGAGGAACTGGACTTCCTGCAACAAATAGACTTAATTCCGTTGCAGTGCAAAGCAGTAATATCTGGGTTGGTATGAATACCAGTGACATACGGGGAATAAGAGCAATCGCACAATATGATTATGAGAACTGGTATTACTATGATCACAATAACTCTGAATTACCAAGAAAAAAGGTCTATTGCGTATTAGCAGAAAATGACAGCACTGTCTGGATTGGTATGGACGATTATATTATCAAAATTCAGGGAGATGAATGGACTTTATTTGATGAGGATACTATTGGAATTGATTTTTCGGGGGTTAGAGCTTTAATTATTACTCCGGATGGGACTAAATGGTTTACTGGAAATGCAAGGTTAATAAAGTTTAACAATTTTGAATGGGAAGAATATTCTACCCTTAATTCTGGAATAGAGAGTGGGGATGTAACTGCCCTAGGAATTGATACAGATAATTATATATGGTTTAGTGTACTAAAATGGTTTAATAATTGTGGAGGTATTGGTTGTTTTAATGTTGAGACTGGCGAATGGACCGGCTACACCACAGAGAACTCTGGCTTGCCGAGTGAGGAGTTATATGACATAGCAATAGATGCACAGGGAAACAAATGGATAGCAACAGCAGATACGGGTTTAGTAAAATTTGACGGTGAGAACTGGACTGTATGGAATACAGAGAATTCAGATATTCCTGGCAATAATGTAACTGATGTTCTGGTAGATTCTGATGGTATGAAATGGCTGGCAGTTCAGAGTTATGGACTTGTAAAGTTTGATGATGAGAATTTCATATCTTTTAATATAAGTAATTCTATTTTGTCTTATCATTGGATAAGCTGTGTGCACTGCAATGATAATGGAGCCTGGATAGGTGTTGGGAGTATTTCTAACCCTATGGGAGTAGCACATTATCAAAATTCAGAATGGAGTTTATATAGTATGTCTAACTCCAACCTGCCCAGTAATCGTATAACCTCATTTGATACAGATTCTTATGGTAATATCTGGGTTACTACCACAGATGCTGATGACAGCGAGGGTGGAATAGCCTGTTTTGATGGTAATGAATGGACATATTACAACTACTATAATTCTATCTTACCATATAATAACTTTCTTAGTATTAAAATAGATACAAATAATGTTAAATGGCTCGGAGCAGATGGAGAGGGTTTAATAATGTTTGATGAGCAAGCCCAGATCTGTGAAGTGTATAAAACTTATAATTCAGGAATCCCTGGCAATCATGTTTCTTCTTTAGATTTTGATAGTGAAGGGAACATCTGGCTTGGCACTTGTTATAATGGGATTGCCAGATTTGATAAAGAAGATGAGTGGATAGTTTATAATACCAACAATTCAAGTATTCCGAGTAATGAGGTATCCTGCATTTTAGTTGATAATGAAGAGAATATCTGGGTAGGAACTGAAGGTGATTGTCTTGGAAAGTTTGATGGGATGAACTGGCATATCTACGGTTATTCATACGGCTTGGAGAAGATAACTGATATTGCACTTGCATCTGATGGAAGCGTTTGGGTTGCTGGATTTAGATATCCATCTGCTACTGAAGGAGGATTAGTTAAAATAGATGGTGATTTAGTAACTGTATATGATATGGGAAATTCCTTGTTACCTGATACCCGCACATCTGCATTATCTTTTGATACTAATTATAATCTATGGATAGGAACCTGGCTTGAGTATGTAGCTGTATTCAATGAAGGTGGTATAGTTTCTGTGGAAGATAATCAAGAAATCACGGACAATACATTCTCTCTTTTCAATTATCCCAATCCCTTCTCGACCTCCACCACAATCTCATTTAATGTAACCACCCGGCTTCTCCCGATAGATCGGGATACGCCGTGGCAGGCAGAGAACACAGAGATCAAGGTATACAATATCAAAGGTCAGCTCGTCCGTAATCTCCCCATCACAACTTCACCCTCTCGCTCCATCGAAGCGGTCTGGGACGGCAAAGACAATAACGGCAAACCAGTTTCCAATGGAATATATTTCTATAAAATAGAAGCTGGTACGTTCAGCAAGACTCAAAAATGTCTGATGTTGAGATAACAAATGTTGGAGAGGGAGGCAAATGCTCTCCCTCTCCTGATCATAAAGAGTGAAAACATTATGAAAAAATTTATTCTAATCATAATAGTCTTGTTTCTGTCTGTCTTACCCCTATTTTCCCAGAATCCCGAATGGATAAACTATACTTCCGGTTTGTATGTAAATGACATTAAAGAGGATGGGGAGTTCCTATGGATAGCTCACTCAGGCGGATTGACAAGATTTAATAAAATTACTGAGGAAATGATGTTCTTTAATAGAGGAACCGGGCTCCCTGCTACCAATGACCTTAATTCCGTTGCAGTGCAAAGCAGTAATATCTGGGCAGGTATCACAAGTAGAGGTTTTAGGGATATAATACAATACGATTATGAGAACTGGTATTATTATAATTCAGGTAACTCCGCATTGCCAGGAGAGAAGATTTATTGTATAGCAACAGAAAACGATACTACTATCTGGATAGGAATGAATGACTATATAATAAGAATTCAGGGAGATGAATGGACTTTATTTGATGAAGATACTATTGGAATTGATTTTGCAGGGGTTAGATCTTTAATTATTACTACAGATGGAACCAAATGGTTTACTGGAAATGCAAGATTAATAAGGTATAATAATCTTGAATGGGAAGAATTTTCTACTTTAGATTCGGGAATAGAAAGTGGGGATGTAACTGCCTTAGAAATTGATACAGATAATTATATATGGTTTACAGTGCGAAAATGGGCAAGTTATCATGGCGGTTTTGGGTATTTTGATATAGAAACAGAAGAATGGACAGGCTACACGATGGAGAACTCTGGATTGCCAAGTGAGGAGTTAAATGACATAGCAATAGATGCAGAAGGAAACAAATGGATAGCAACAGCAGATACAGGGTTAGTAAAATTTGATGAAGAGAACTGGACTGTATGGAATACAGAGAATTCAGATATACCTGGTAACAATGTAACTGATGTTCTGGTAGATTCTGATGGTATCAAATGGCTGGGAATTCAGGGCTATGGACTTGTAAAATTTGATGATGATAATTTCACCTGTTTTAATGTAAGTAATTCTATACTACCCACTCATTGGATAACTTGTGTGCATTGTAATGATAATGGAATCTGGATGGGTCTTGGAAGCATTGCCCATCCTATGGGAGTGGCACATTATCAAAATTCAGAATGGAGTTTATATAATATGTCTAATTCCAACTTGCCCAGTAATCGTATACTGTCATTTGATACGGATTCTTATGATCATATCTGGGCTGCTACGACAGATGCAGATAACAGCGAGGGAGGAATAGCCTGTTTTGATGGTAATGAATGGACATATTACAACTACTATAATTCTATCTTACCTTATAATAACTTTCTTAGTATTAATATAGATACTAATAATGTAAAATGGCTCGGAGCAGATGGTGGGGGGTTAATAATGTTTGATGAGCAAGCACAGATTTGTGAAGTGTATAAAACTTATAATTCAGGAATCCCTGGCAATCATGTTTCTTCTTTAGATTTTGATAGTGAAGGGAATATCTGGCTTGGCACTTGTTATAATGGTATTGCCAGATTTGATAAAGAAGATGAGTGGATAGTTTATAATACAAGCAATTCTGGGATTCCAAGTAATGAAGTATCCTGCATTTTAGTTGATAATGAAGATAATGTCTGGGTAGGAACTTACTATGATTGTCTGGGTAAATTTGATGGTTCAAGTTGGCATATCTACGGGTCATATTATGAATTAGAACATATTCATGATATTGCACTTTCTTCAGATGTGAGTGTATGGGTTGCTGGATGTACACCATTTGAAGGAGGGTTAGTTAAGATAGATGGAGAAGATATAACTATATACAATCCTGATAATTCTCTATTGCCTGATAATGGTACGACCGCTTTATATTTTGATAATTCAGATAATTTGTGGATAGGAACAAAGTATGAAGGTTTAGTAGAATTCAATGAAGGTGGTATAGTTTCTGTGGAAGATAATCAAGAAATTATAGACCATGATTTATCTCTTTCCAATTATCCTAATCCCTTCTCGACCTCGACCACCATCTCGTTCACAGGAAAATCGAACTCACACAATCCATTGCGGATAAAAATTTACAATGTAAAAGGGCAGCTCGTCAGAGAATTAGAGTGTAGTGCTTCGGATTTAGGATTTAATGCGGTGTGGGACGGCAAAGACGATAATAGCAAATCCGTTTCCAATGGAATCTATTTCTATCAACTATCATCCGACGATGAGTTGCTTACAGGGAAGATGATTCTGATGAAATAAGTTAATAGCTAATAAAAAATTCAATATATATTAAATTATTAAAAAGAGGATATCATGAAAAAAGTAGTTTTTATCTGTATTTTTATACTTCTCTTTTGCGTGTCTCTAAAGGCACAAGATTCAGTGGTTGTCTATAGCACAGACTATCTGGATGGTGAGATTATGTATAGTGAAAATGGTGATTTTTATACTATGAGTACAATATCATTAGGTTTTATTACTGGCGATTGGGTTCAATATAATTCATACGACAGAGGGTACATATCTTTTGACCTGCCATTAATATTGTTTAATGATAACACTGAAATTGATTCAGCGGAAGTTGGTGTTTATCTATATAATGGACTAAGTAATATTGGTGATTATTCTTACCCAATATGGGATGTGCCAAGTGGCGATACCTTGTATTGTATTATGGATCTTATAGATTATGGCACAAGTTTAGATACTTTAGATTGGACAGCCGGCGACCCTGGTGATCCCCAAACTATTGTCAGCAATATTGGTGTGTTATGTTCTTACTTTAACATCGGATTTCAAAAAATGCGGGTAGGTCCCTATATAGAAACTTTAGCACAAGAAGATTATGAGAGATGCCAATTTCGTGTTCGCTTTCCTATAAATACAGACTATGATAATCATTGGGATTTTTTATGTTTTTATGCTAGCGATATTGGTATTGATTATCCAGAGAGAAAGCCTTATCTAAAGATATTTTACCACATAAATGCACCTGTCTCAGATGACCAGAATTATAAAAAAGGAGAATATACTATATCCGCCCAACCCAATCCCTTCTCAACCTCAACCACCATATCATATAATGCAACCACCGATTATCACGAATTTCCTCAAATTAAAATATATAATATCAAAGGACAGCTTATTAAAACCATTACCTCGTTCCCAAACCCCAGTTTGGGAACGCATAAAGCTGTTTGGGATGGTAAGGATGAAAGAGGAAAGGACGTCAAAAGCGGCGTGTATTTCTATAAGCTTGACACAAAGAGCGACACTTTCATAAATAAATTAATAAAACTTAAATAAAGTGTCGTATGAAAAAAATTATTTTTGTATTATTGCTTTTCTCTTTCCCTCTTTTACTCATCGCTCAGAATATCCGTTTGTGGGAAAACTTCTGTACCTCTGCGCTGGCTCCGAATGATGACGTTGTCGTCAATGTGGATATAGACTCCATCTCAGTCGATTCCTGCGCAACTCTGCTCTTCTATTCGATGGACAACCAGCAGAACTGGTCCTATGAAGACATGCAGCCCCTCTTTCTTCCCGGGTATATGAACACGCTTTCTTACACGCTGACACTCCCGGGCTCGGGCTTCTTCCATTACGGTTTGCAATCAAATATTTCTGCCTGGCTGGATACATTATTTTTGAATGTGTATCTTTCTATGACGCCCGAGAACTCGCTCGAACTCTTCCCGACACCGGATAATTATATGATCAAATTATGTCAGGAGGCAACGGGTGACCATGTCGGAAGCTCCTTTCTTGACCTGACAGAATTCTGGGGCTCCTACTCTGATGATAAATTCTATTTCACGCTTAATAATAATGACACCCAGTGGCCACTCTATGAAACCTTCTCCTTTCTGCCGCCCTGGTACGTGTATCTCGTTGGACTTATCAATCCGGAAACTGTTGACTCAATCGGATATGCGCTTGTCTATGCAGCAATACCATCTTTTACCGGATTTCCCGGAGTACAGACCGGCTTATACAAAGGTGATATTACCGACTCTTCATATGCGCGGATCGGTGATATTCAATCGCAGGTTTCAAACGGCAAACTTTATTTAGCGTGCGATATCGATGACCTCACTTCCGATCCTCAATTCGGTCCCTGGCCCAACAGCTATGGCTGTCTTGCACTAGACGCGCTTACTGCTACAATAAATTGGAATCCGCTTTTCACGATAAATGACTCAACTCCGCCTGTGCTGTTTTATCCAACTCATGAAGAAAAAATTATTGGTACAAATGCACCCCCGCAACTTTCGGATCTCACATTTAGTTCTGATAATGACTCAATTATATTTTTTATCAACTACGCCGATCCGGACAACAACCTGCCACTAACGCATGATCTTATTATCGACCAGAGTTATGATTCCGAATTTGAGTTAATTCCTCAGAATCACTCTTATGAAACCGGCAGCTTTTTTTCGCTGACCATTCCTGCATCCCTGATCACTTCCCACGCTCAGGCATTTTTCAGCGATGGCGAGTATGAGGTACAGTCAAATATCGTGTATATAACAGGTGCTGATGAAGAACCTCAATTCTCACCTCAATCCTTTGTAATTTCTCCCAACCCATTTCAAACAACAGTAAAAATTTCTTTCCATACAGGAAAATCCGTGCAGGGGCTTCGATGCATCGTTACAAACATCAAAGGACAAACTGTTGCGGAACTCGAATGTGAACAAAATGTAAGTGGAACATACACCTTTGAATGGTCAGGACGCGATAGGTTCGGCAGTATTGCTGCAAATGGGATATATCTTTGTAATATATTACGTAATAATACATTCATAGATTCCCGAAAGATACTCTTATTGAGATAAAATGAAGGGGAACGAAATGCCCCCTTTTTTATTTATTGAGTTTACTATACAAAAAAGCAATCAACCACGAAAGTCACGAAAATACACAAAAAAAGAAATTTAAACATTGCGAATGGTTGTTAAACCTTCGCAAGGATAGGGAATGGAATAATTTGAAATTTTAAATTTAGTTTTAATTCTTGATCCGTGTTCATCCTTGAAAATCCGTGTGCTATTATTATGATGCCGGATTCGCATTTATTGAATCTCTAAATTATATGGCAGCCGTAACTGCATTGGTTCGCCCTGAACATCCTTTATCAGCTCAAGTGTCTGGGTAATATTATCTGTGAGAGAATTGCTATTTATTCTTCCATAAATTTTTAATAATGTCTCAGCAGAAATTGAAATATCGCCACTCATGATAATGTCCATAAGGGTTTTCTTTTCCGGCATAACAAGCACAGAATAATTTTCAAGCTCAGCCAATTCGGCAGCTTTTATGATTGCATCGTCCATTCCACCTAGCTCATCAACAAGCCCATTCTCTACCGCCTGCACTCCAGTCCATATCTTGCCCTGTGCGATCTCTTCAACTTCCGTTAGAGGCAGATGCCTGCCGAGTGCAACGAGGTCTTTGAATTCCAGGTATATCTCATTCATATCTTTTTGCAATGCTTCAATATCCTGTGCAGAAGGAGCAAAATTCAGCGAAAAGAAGTTTGCATATTTCCCGCGCTGTATCTGGAAAGTATTCACCTCAGCCCATTCGCGCAATTGCTGCCAGTTCGGCATCATGCTGACCACACCGATGGAACCCGTGATGGTAGTGGGCTGTGCAAAAATATAATCTGCAAGTGAGGAAATCCAGTAACCGCCTGACGCAGCATAATTTCCCATCGAAATCACGACAGGTATTTTCTCATTGAGTTCTTCCAATTTATCAAGAATGATGTCGGAAACCAGTGCGCTTCCACCGCCGCTATTAACGCGAAGTACGAGTCCCTTCACCGAATTCATCTTTTCGATGCGGTTAAGAAGCTTGATCGTCTTTTCTTTAGTGATCTTTCTATAATTTCTATTGGGAAATCCAGCTTCAGTGAATGTAATCCCGCCCTGTGCATAGACCACAGCAATTTTATTATACGCGAATTTTTTCTTGTGTGGTTCATAAAGACTGAATTTCAGAACCGGATCATCCTTCACGACCAGTGCATCGAATTCCTGCTCATTGCCAAGATGATCGACCAGCCCCATTTCAAGCGCCTGGTTTCCGGAAAGAAAATATTCGTCTCGTTCATCAAAAATTGCAACAATATCTTCATTGCTTAAATCTCTACTCGCCTGCAGGTCGGCAACATACACATCGTAAAGTCCATCAACGATATTGGTGAGATCCTCTTCTAATTCCGGTGACATCGTTTTTCTATCATACATCTCCCCGGTCCCTTTGAATTTTCCTTCATGGAGAACCGTCATCTCCACCCCGATCTTATCCAGCAATCCTTCATAATAATTCAATTCCAGACCGATCCCGCTAAGCACGATGCCCCCTGTGGAACTCGGATTAAAATAGATTTTTTCAGCGGTCGAAGCAAGGTAATATCCTTTATCATATGTGAAATCTATGTAAGCAAAAAGGTCTTTTCCACTTTCCCTGAATTCGATGAGTTTATCATGAAGCTCTTTGGTAAGCGCCCATCCACCGATATACATTTCGGGTTTTATGATAATGCCCTTTATCCGTGAGTCCTGCATTGCAGCATCTATTTTTCGGCACATGTCCCCGATTGACGGTGCTTCCTGCATGAAAAAAATATCTTCGTATTCATTATAATCATAATGTAACCCACCAAGTGAAAGCTCGAGATAGGTGTTTTCATGGACCTTCACTTTCGGCTTTGACGGCAATGAGTTGGCAAGTATAATGATAAGCAGTATCATCAACATGCCGATCACCGCAAATATCCATAGTATTATTTTCCAAAATGTTTTCATGTTAATCTCCTTTTTTCATTGTTTGTATTGTATTTGAAAGCTCAACGAATTCCCAAATTGATAATTCTTCGGGTCTCCGCGTGAGGTCTATAGATAATTTTGATAAAATTTCATATTCTTTCTCTGGCAGAAATGATTTTAATGTCACGCGCAGCATTTTTCTTCTATGGTTAAAAACAGCATCGATGAGACTCCATAATTGTTTTTGATTTAGAATTTCAGGGACATCCTGTCTCGGGAAAAGTTTGACTACTGCAGAGCGTACTTTCGGCTGAGGTCGAAACACGTGTGGGGGGACAATAAACTTCTTATGTATAGCGAAATAGAGCTGCAGTTTTATGCTGAGTTTTCCATATTCTTTATTTCCAGATGAAGCACAAAGGCGATCGGCAACCTCGTCCTGGATCATGATCGTAATACTTGAGAAGATTTCTCGATTATCGAGAATTTTAAACAGTACTGGTGAAGTGATCTGATAGGGCAGATTGGAAACGATCTTTACTTTTTCACCCTCAAAATATTGATTGAAATCAACATTGAGAATATCTGCATTGACAAGTGTAATGCCTGTTTTTTCGTATTGTTTTTGAAGATAGCTGGACCACTCATTATCAATTTCAAAAGCATATAATCGCTTGCATTTTTCGATAAGGATCTTAGTAAGAAATCCGCTGCCAGGTCCTATTTCCCACACAATATCACTTTTTTGAACATCGGCAGTTCGAACAATTTTGCGTGCAATATTTTCATCAATGAGAAAATTTTGTCCGAGTGATTTCTTTTTTAGTATCAATCTGTTATTTTACAACAATATTCACTAATTTCTTAGGAATGATGATTACCTTTATTATCTTTTTTCCTTCAGTATATTTCAGAACTTTTTCATCTTCGAGCGCGATCTTTTCGACTTCTTCCTTTGGCGTATCCAATCCGACAACGATCTTACTGCGCAGTTTTCCATTTATTTGTATCACATAAGTTGCCTGATCTTGAATAAAATATTTATCATTATAAGTTATCCATGATGTTTCCAGTATGGAAGTTTGATTTCCGATCATCGACCAAGTTTCCTCAGAAAGATGCGGTGCAAACGGCTGAAGTAATTTTGGCAGTGCTGCAACAGCTTCATAATATACTGCCTGTACGCACTTTTCGCTGATTTCATCACACGGGAATGCAGAAATATTGTTCAGGTGCTCCATGATCGCTGCAATTGCGGTATTGAATTGCATCCTGTCCTGGATATCATCGGTCACTTTTTTAATCGTATAATGCGTACTGAAGCGGAGTTTTTTTGCATAGGTGGGCATCTCAGCATCCTCGCGATAGCTATCCGGGAGACTTTTCAGGAAGGTTTGCTTTTCTGTGAACAGCATCCATATCCGATTCAAAAAGCGAAATGCGCCTTTCACGCCCTCATCATTCCACTCGACATCCTTTTCCGGTGGAGATGCAAACAGCATGAAAACCCGCAGTGTATCAGAACCGAACCTGTCGATATATTCTTTCGGATCGACTGTGTTCCCTTTAGACTTTGACATCTTCGCTCCGTCTTTTGTGACCATGCCCTGGGTCAGCAGGTTCGTGAAGGGTTCGTCGGTTGTGACCAGTCCAATATCCCGCATGAATTTATGGAAAAACCGCGCATACAGAAGATGCATACAGGCATGTTCAATACCGCCGATGTATTGATCGACCGGCAGCCAGTAGTTCGCATTTTCTTTCTTGAAAGGAACATTATTGTTATTCGCATCACAGAAACGTGCATAATACCAGGATGAGTCAAAGAAAGTATCCATGGTGTCTGTTTCTCTTTTTGCCGGACCTCCGCATTTCGGGCATGTCGTGTTCAGAAATTCGGGCACGGACAGGAGCGGATTATTGTGTGTTTTTCCAACAACAACATTTTTCGGAAGCCGCACAGGAAGGTCATCCTCAGAAACCGGAACTGCACCGCACTCATCACAGTAGATAATTGGAATTGGGGTTCCCCAGTAACGCTGACGGGAAATTCCCCAATCTCTCAGGCGATAATTTACTGTTTTGTATCCGTAACCATTCTCTTCCATCCATCCTGTTATCTTCTCAATTGCTTTGCGGTTATTCATATCATCGAAGGGACTGGAGTTCACAAGGATGCCATCATCAATATACGCCTCTTTCATTGATCTCAGTTCGAGCGTTTTTTCAGGATTTTGGATCACAATGCGAATCGGCAGTTCATATTTATTAGCGAATTCAAAATCCCGCTGGTCGTGCGCCGGTACACACATCACTGCGCCGGTTCCATAATCCATAACCACATAGTTCGCGATCCAGATAGGAATCTTCTCGCCATTAACGGGATTGATTGCATATTTCCCGGAGAACATTCCAATTTTTTCTGTATCTTCAGCAGTACGTTCAATTTTGTCCTCGTTTATTATCTTTTTGATAAACCCCTTGATTTCATCTTCGCGAGAATTATCAATTAAGAAGGTTTCAATAAGAGGATGTTCTGCAGCCAGAACCATATAGGTGCATCCAAATATCGTGTCTGGACGTGTAGTAAAAACCGGAATTTCAATATCTGTTTCATCCACCTTGAATATAATCTGCGTACCGTGGCTTTTTCCAATCCAGTTCTTCTGCATGGTTATGACTCGCTGTTGCCAGTTTTTCAGTTTTGAGTGGTCAAGAAGCTCTTCTGCATAATCCGTGATCTTTATAAACCATTGCTTTATCTCTTTCTGTTCTACTTTAGAATCGCATCGCCAGCAGATTCCACCTTCTGCCTGTTCGTTTGCAAGTACGGTCTGGCAGCTTGGGCACCAGTTCACATATGAGGCCTTCTTATAGACAAGTCCCATCTCGTACATTTTCAGGAAAAACCACTGATTCCATCTATAATAATCGGCATCGCAGGTGATCACTTCTCGATCCCAATCATAGCCAAAGCCAACCATTTTGAACTGCGCTCGCATTTTATCGATATTTTCGTGGGTGGTTATTTCCGGATGTGAATTATGCTCGATCGCGAAATTCTCTGCCGGCATTCCAAAACTGTCATAGCCCATTGGCTGGAGTACTTTGTATCCATTCATGATTTTATAACGTGCTATGGCATCGGCAATTGAATAGTTGGACACATGTCCCATATGAAGTACGCCGGAAGGATATGGAAACATTGATAATAGATAAAATTTCTCCCTGGGATCGTCCATATCAACATAAAAGGTGCGATTATCTTCCCAAATCTTTTGCCACCTTGCTTCGATTTCTCTAAATGGATATTCCATAGATGCTCCTAAAAAACAATTTATGTGTATGTTGGTTTGCGAAGTACAGTAATTTTCGTCAACATTTTTTCATTTTGAGATATATCTTCGATACTATTCAAAAAAATTGACAGTAAATCATTACGCACAATAAAAGAAAAGCATGAAATGGTTATATATGTTCCTCTTACTATTAATTGTCGTCATATCCTATGCTTGCAGTTATGACAAAGCAGAGAATGATGATATCATTCCTCCTTCAAAGGTAACAATGACAGCTCATACATGCGATCCCGGCGACCCGGGGTGTACTTATACGGACAGAAATAACGGCATCGATGCCTATTCTGCAGGAAATCTTGATTATAATTGGATGAAGATCCAGTGGGATGACACTCCTCTTCAAAAGGATGGTGATATTCATCATATTGAGATATGGCGGTTTAATGAGTATGTGAATGAGGATACGACCTTTGTCGAAGAGATTCCCTTTATTCCGGATTCCTCAACCTATTATGATAAATTTATTGGATATGAGGAGCCAAACATTCAGAAAACATGGTCTTACTTCATCATTCCTTTTGATGAAGCAGGAAACTCAACTAATTCTGACACCGTATCCTACCGGCTAATACAAGTGCCCGGCTTACAGTCGCCTGCCAATAACAGCACTTTTTCTGTGAATGATTCAATAGATTTTTCCTGGAGTGCTGGCAGCTACACTTATAGAATTCTTTTCTTCGACACATCACATAATTATGTATATTCTGAAGATACCCATGAAACGAGTCTTAATATCTCCGAGATTGACTTTGTTCCAATTCCTGGCTACAGTTACATCTGGAGGATTGATGCTTTCTTTATAATTGGACAAGCTATCGGCTCGGAATCGGAAGAGCGTATTATCAATTTTACTCGATAAATAAATTGACGGAAAATTATCAATTGAAAATTTACATCCACACTAGTAAAGGGAGTTCAGATGAAACACCTTTTTGTAATAATAATTAGTATTATAGCCCTTAGTACTGCCTGTTTTGCACAGGATAGTCCTTCGATTACTCCATATACAGGAAGCTCAGCTTATTCATACTCCGGTACGATGGGGGATGAAGACCAATTAAGAATTTACACCCAAATCTGGGGGCAAGTTCGAAAACCCGGTTTCTATCTACTCCCTGACGATACTGACCTGTTGACTCTTTTATCCTTAGCAGGTGGGCCTACTGAAGACGCAAAATTGTCAAAAATCAGAATTGTTCGACCCAGTGAAGAAGCGGGACAGGGTGAAGTAATTTGGGTCAATGTAAAAAAATATCTTGATACGGGTGATTTTGGCATAATACCAGTGCTTAAACCAGGCGATACGGTTGTTGTGTCTGGAACAGTTTTCTATGGTATGGAACGGGTCGCAGACTTCATTGCTAAATTTGCGACCGTCCTCAGTATTTATAACCTGTATTTAACAATTCAAAGTAAATAAATAGAGAGATATATATGGAACAATTTCCTGAACAAGAACAAGAAATCAAACTAAGAGATTATTATAGAATAATCATTCGGCATATAAAACTAATTGCTATCATTTTTGTAGTAGTAATGGTAGCCACAATATATTATACAGCCCGTGCACCTCGCATTTATGAAAGCAATGGAAAGATCCTGCTGGAACTCAATAAACAGACTGATCTATTTTTCAGCACCGGCGGCTTTGGTCGTAATGATCTCAACAACCAGATGGAAGTGATAAAAAGTCCTTCTGTTATGGAAAGCGCTGTTGAAAAGCTCAAAAGAAATCCTGTAGCCGAAAATTTTCCAATCCTTTCATCTGATAATCCCTCGGGGATATTAGCAGAAGAAATAGAAGTGTCTGCAGAACGAGAAGTAGATATTGTTGATGTTGCTTTTAAATCTACTAATCCAAATGAAGCCCAGGCAGCGGTAAATGCAGTTATGGGCAGCTATCAGGATGAAAGCCTGAAATACGCTCGGGCAGAAGTAACAAGTGTACGTGAATTCTTGGAAAAACAGCTGGATGTAACATCTAAGAAATTAGCAATCTCTGAAGAAGATCTTCGAGCTTATAAGATCGCAAACGAAGTGTTCGCACTCTCTGAAGAGACAAAAGAGATGATCACTAATATGGTCGAGTTTGAGGCGCAATTAAGTTCCGCACAAACAGAGTTGCAGATCGTTGATAAAAAACTTACATACCTTAAAGGCGAACTCATCAAGATTGATGAAGCTCTCGGCGAAGAAATGATCGCTATATCCTCCCCTGTTTCTGAACAGTTGCGTCAAAAACTCATTGAGAGCGAAAGCCAGCTTGCAATATTCCTGACAAAAAAGGGATATACAGAAAATCATCCTCAGCTCGTTTCTCTTCGGGACGAAATCGAGAATATCAAACGCCAGATGAAAACTGAAATAGACAAAATACTTGAGGTGGACAAATATTCTTTCAATCCTCTTGATAGAAGACAGGAACTTTTTACAGAGATTATTGCAACAGAAGTCGAATATCAAACCGCTAACGCAAAAGTTAGTGCTCTTGAAACTGTTGTAGAAGAATATTCTGTGAGAATGTCCGGCCTCCCGGATGCAGAATTGGAGCTTGCAAGACTGGAAAGATCCAAAGCTATCAATGAACAAATTTATAGTATGCTTGTAACGCGCTACGAGGAAGCAAAAATTTCCGAAGAAGGCAAATTAAGCAATATAAGGATTATTAACCGTGCAACTCTTCCAGAATTTCCCGTTTCTCCAAAAGTAAAGATGAATATTCTTATTGGGCTTCTACTTGGTCTTGGTCTTGGTATAGGAGCTGCATTCCTGCTCGAGTCTCTTGATACAAAGATAAATAATCTTTCTGACGTGGAGCGATATGTAAAATTACCGATCCTTGGCACGATTCCCGATATCCCCCTCGACGAAAAACATCTTACTGATATTGAAGAGCGGATGGGCAAAGAAAAAGACAAAGGTAAGATACAGGAGCTTACTACTATACAGCGGCAGATGGTTGCTCGTCTTGTTCCTCATTATAGTCCCAAATCGCCGATTGCGGAAGCGTACAGAACATTCAGAACAAATGTAGTTTCCCTGCCGGCTAAATTCCCGGGCGGCGGAAGGGTATTTCTTGTAACAAGTTCCGGACCTAAAGAAGGAAAATCTACTTCCAGTAGCAACTTGGCGATCGCTCTCTCGCAGATGCGCTCAAAGACAGTCCTGCTCGACTGTGATATGCGACGCCCGATGGTTCATAACCTATTCATGGTTTCCAGAGAAAGCGGACTTTCCCGATATCTAACAACAGACGAAATCGACATACACGAAATAATAAAACCTTCCGGTATGGATAACCTCGATATTATTACTGCGGGTCATGTGCCCCCAAATCCCTCTGAGCTGCTTTCCTCAAAAAAAATGGATGACCTCTTTGCAAAATTGCGAGAAGAATATGATTACATTATCGTGGACTCCCCGCCCATTATTGCCGTGACCGATGCTTTGATCCTGTCCAAAAAAGTTGATCAGCTTGTTCTCGTAATACGTGTTAACTCTACTGAACGGGAAATAATTGAGCAGGCAAAGAGCCTCCTTAAAAATATTGATGTTAAAGTTGCAGGCGTTGTGGTGAACGGGATCGAAGTGAAAAAATATTATAGCGGATATAAATATTACTATTACTACTACTATTATTACTACGCCGACGACGAAAAAGGTGCAAAAAAGAAAAAGAGAAAAAGTCAAGGTCACACAAAACTCTCGCGCAAAGCTTAATCTCTTTCTTGATATCCTTCATAAAAGGGATGATGGCTTCCACGAAGTTGAGACCATTATTGCGCCTATCTCCCTTGCAGACCATCTGATATTTAGATTGACATATAAATCTGAGGTCAAAATTTATTGCACCTCTGACACACTTCAAGAATCAGAGAATATCATTTACAAAATTGCTTGTTTTTTAAAAGATACATATAATGTGAAACATGGTGTTGAAATAAAATTAAAAAAGAACATCCCTCTCTCTGCAGGATTAGGCGGCGGCAGTTCAAACGCTGCTGTCACAATCCTGGTCCTGAATTCATTATGGAAGCTCAATCTGTCATTAGCTGATTTACACAGAACAGTCGCGCTTTTTGGGAGCGATATCAATTTCTTTTTGGATAATAAAACTGCCCTTGTCGGCGGAAGGGGTGAGATTATTAAGGACACTTTCCCTCCCCCACATATTGAGAATATACTCCTTGTAAATCCTGGGATTGAGATCTCCAGCAGGAATGCCTACTCATGGTCTGTCATAAACGAACCTCACGGAAAGAAAAAATCGGCTATGATCACTGCGCTAAACAACAATGACATTGAAGCGATATGCAAAAACCTATACAACGGGCTGGAACAGGGTGTCTTTGCTCATTACCCAATATTGCAGGATATCAAAGATCGGTTTCTTGAATTGGGTGCAATGGGAAGCTTAATGTCTGGCAGCGGATCAACAGTTTTCGGAATTTTTTCTTCGAGAGAAAAGCTATTGAACGCAAAAAAGTATTTCGGAAAATACAGATACTGGTTATTTGAAACCAAAATAGAGCAATAAGTGAATTAAATTATGAAATCAAAAATTCATATTTTTACAGGAAATTCTAACCCAGAATTGGCTCAAAAAGTCGCTGAACATGCAGGATTACCCCTCAGCCGCGCCGAGGTTTTCAAATTCTCAAATGATAATACTTTTGTTAAGATTTTGGATAATGTCAGGGGCACGGATGTTTTTATCGTTCAGCCCACCTGTATGCCGGTCAATGATAATCTTATGGAACTCCTTATCATGATCGATGCTCTACACAGAGCTTCTGCAGGGAGGATCACTGCTGTCATACCTTATTACGGATATGCCCGTTCTGATAAGAAAGATCAACCCCGCGTGCCAATAACAGCAAAACTTGTAGCAAATCTTCTTTCTGTTGCCGGTGCGAACCGAGTGGTTACTTTCGATCTCCATGCAGAGCAAATTCAGGGATTCTTTGATATTCCTGTGGACCACCTTTCTATGCTGCCGATATTTCTAAGTTATTTTCAACCTCTTAATCTTAAAAATTGTGTGGTGGTTGCTCCAGATACAGGCGGTACGCAGAGAGCGCGCATGCTTGGGAAGGGGCTCAATGCGACTATTGCTATTGGTGATAAACGCCGCTTGGGAAATAAGGGCAAGCTGGAGCTTCTGAACGTGGTCGGCGAAGTGAAAAATAAAAACACCATAATCATTGACGATATTATCGATTCCGGAAATTCTGTCATCAAAATGGCTGACGCGCTTAAAAATGAGGGTGCAAAAAAGGTATATTGTGCCTGCACCCACGCAGTTTTGAGCGGCAATGCAGTGGAAAGAATTGATAAATCCAATATATATGAATTAGTTGTTACTGATTCTATTCCTCTAGGTGAAAAGAAAAACAAAAGCTCAAAGATAAAGCAGCTTTCTATTGCATCTCTTCTCTCTCAGGCGATTATGAGAATCCATAACGAGGAATCGGTCAGCGTCTTATTCAAAATAGAAGATGAGGTTATATAAAATATGAAAATTAAAGCTGTAATAAGAGAAACTGGAAAAAAAGCTGCCAAAATGGTACGCAGCGAAAATAAAATTCCATCAATTTTGTATGGAAGTGGTATGGAATCCGTACCCCTTGAAATTGACTATGCGGATTTCTATCATTATTATAAAGAAAGTCTCGGTCATCAAAGTTTTATTTTCCTTCAAATAGGAAAGAAAGAACACAGATGCCTCGTGCGAGATATGCAGATCGATCCTGTCACAAGAGAAATTGTTCATCTCGATTTTCATGAAATTACTGCGGGGCAAAGCATGGATGTCGAAATTCCGGTTATAACCATTGGGGATGCTCCTGGAATCAAGGAAGGGGGCATGCTTGATGCTGGAATTCGTGATCTTCAAATCCGCTGTATGCCAAAAGACCTTCCAGACGTTATTGAGATCGATGTATCCGAACTTCAGATTGGTGATTCGGTTCATATTGAAGACATTCTGGAAAAATATCCTGACATAGAATTCCTCCAGCCGTCAAATACAACGCTGGTTTCGATATTGGCTCCTAAGATGGAAGTTGAAGAAGTGGAAGAAGAAGAGCTTGAGGGTGAAGAAGCTGCTGAAGGTGCTGAAGAAACAGGTGCAGAAGGTGCTGAGAAAGAATCGGCAGAATAAACAAGAATAATATACGTGAAATTAATTGTCGGGCTTGGAAATCCGGGACCTGAATATGAATCCACGCGGCATAATATCGGATTTATGATACTTGATGCCGTTTGTAGAAAATTAAAGGTTCCTCCATTTAAGAAGTTCAAGAAGTATCTTCTCGCCCGAAAAGATGAGTGGCTTTTTCTTAAAGCTCTCACCTATATGAATCTTTCCGGACAGGCAGTATCATCTGTCATGAAAGAGTTCGATATAAAAAAAAGTGATCTTTTAATAATATTAGATGATGTGCATATTCCGCTGGGAAAGATCAGGATCCGCCGCAGGGGTTCGGATGCCGGACATAATGGGTTGAAATCCGTGATCGAGTTATTGGAATCTGAAAATTTTCCTAGAATGCGTATTGGAATTCTCCCCGAAATTCATGAATCAGCTTCCGAGCTTACAATGCCCCTGGAAGAATTCGTGCTTATGAATTTTCTGGAAGAAGAAAATAAACGCGTTCAGGAGATCCTTCCTACAGCAGTAGAATTGACATCATATTTTATATATCAAAATTATGAAAAAATGAGCGCTGCATTTAGCAGACTCTGTTCCTTATCCGTGGAATGACGGATTGCTCTTCCGCTGAGCGGAAAATAAAACCGAAAGGAATGCTATGAAAAAATTCTACGAATCGATGATCGTCATCAAACCTCTTTCTGAAGAAGAAACAAATCAGACAATCGAAACAGTTAAAAATTTTCTTACAGAACGTGAAGCTGAAATTGATAATGTGAACATTTGGGGATTGCGCAGACTTGCATATGAGATTGCAAAACAATCCGAAGGTTACTATGTAATTCTGTATTTCTCTCTCGAACCAAATCACATAACTGCTCTTGAAAATTTCTATCGCCTGAACGAAAATATCATAAGATACAACGTCATTAAAAAAGAAAAAGATTAAAAAAACCTTTGCTTTCTAAATTGTTGTAAAATACAATTTGGCGGAGGGAGGAGACCAAAAATGGCAAAAAAACTTAATCTGCCGAGAATTAACAATGTTATCGTATCCGGACGATTAACACGGGATGTCGAACTTCGTTATACCGGCTCTGGAACACCCGTTGCCTCAATGAGCGTCGCGGTTGACAGGGTCTACCGTGATTCCGACAATAACTGGCAAACTGAAACGAGCTTCTTTCGTATTGTTGCCTGGGCTCGTCTCGCAGAACGCTCTTCCGAGATGCTCTCAAAGGGCTCTCCTGTCATTATTGAAGGAACCCTTCAATCACGAACGTGGCAGGATAAAGAGGAGAAGACCCGCACTACCGTAGAGATAGTTGCGAATAGGATCCAGAACCTCGAAAGAGAAGTTCAGGAAGGTGGCAAAGAACAAAAGCCCCCTACGGAAGACAAGGAATCCGATGACGACATACCCTTCTAAACAAGATTGGAGATCTAACAGAACATGAGATACCAGAAAAAAAACATGCGAAAAAGATATTGCAAATTCTGCAAATATCCTGATACTGAAATCGATTATAAAAACACAGATGTCTTACGCAAATACATCATTGAGTCAGGAAAAATCATACCAAGAAAAATCACAGGTGCCTGCAGTAAACACCAGAGAAAACTTGCTCGTGAAATCAAGAAAGCTCGTCAAATGGCTCTTCTTCCCTATGTCGGCTAAGAATATCTGATACTGATGATCCTCTACTGCGTTCTTATAGCGGTTGTTGCGCTCTTTTCCAGGTTCTTTGCACTCCTTATTGCCATCCCTTTTGTTACAAAATTGATTTTTAAAGAAGATGGGCAGGAGGTTCTGAGTACGTCGAAATCTCCTGCTCTTCTCCAATACCTGGGAATCTTTACAGCGATCTGTGCCCTGCTCGTTATTGTAAAGCTGCTCCCTTTGTTGCAGGCATTAGAAATATGGATAAGCGTTGGTGCATGCCCTTTGGTTTTTGCTTCCGCACTACAGCGCTATAAAAAGTATGAAACTGCTTTTCTTATTGCACTCGTTCCCGGATTGCTCTTCATTGGCTTAAAGAACCTCCTTTTCTTTCCTTATATAAAACTCATGGCTGAGGAAAGCAATCAGTTATTTATGAGCAGTATTGAGAGTGTTTTTTCACCTGAAATGATGGAATCAATGTACCCCACGCTTGAATCAATGAAGAATATTATGATCTACGGCAACGCATCATTATGGATGATCAGCATCGTGTTCGGTATCTTCGTTGGCGCACTTATTTTTTCAAAACGAAGCTCTTTCAAATGGCATTTCAACAAGATAAAATTCCCCTATTATATTCAATCGGGGGTCGCTCTTGGATTAATCCTGTTCATAATCAAATTTAGATTTATCAGCTATAATGTATTATTTATTGTGGGGCTTCTGTTTCTTATTCAGGGTTATTCAGTTCTATATTGTTATGTAGAATCAATGATGAAGCGGAGTAAATTCCTGGGAATTGTCATGCTGATAATTCCACTATTCAGCTATATATTGTTACTTGTTATTACAGTTGCAGGACTTCTTGACAACTGGTTACCATTACGAAAATTTGCATATCATAGAGGAGATAAATAATGAAAATTATTTTAAAGAAAAATGTTGAGAGTCTTGGCGCTGTCGGTGATATCGTGAAAGTTGCTGACGGCTATGCGCGAAATTTCCTTTTCCCAAAAGGTTTTGCGATACAGGCAACAGATAAAAATAAAAAATTTATCGAAAAATTTAAAGATGAAGAAGAAAAGCGCCTCGCTGAAGAACTGAAACTGGCTGAGATGATCATCAAACAGATTGAAAAAACATCAATACTTTTCACCCGCCTTGCAGACGAAACTGGCCACCTTTATGGCTCTGTAAATGAGCATGATATCGTGGATAAACTCAAGGAAAAAGAATTAATTATTGACAAGCACAACGTGAAAATGGAACATATTAAAGAGCTTGGTGACCATGAAGTGACCATCGAGCTCAGAGATGATTTAAAAGGAACCTTGAAAATCAAGGTTGAAAAAGAAGAGAAAGAGTAAAATATGCGAAAAGTTATCAGCATTATCAAAGAAGCAATCATGTGGATTGCTATTCTGTGTGCCTTTGGTGCTATCGGGTTTGCCAACGATGATCCTTATCGCACAAGTATTATCTGGATAATTATTGCGATCGTGATCTTTGGCATCGGTTTCTTTATTAAAAAGCATTCAAAGCGCAGAACGGTTACCACAAAAGCTTATCTCATAGCAAAGAAAATTATCGGCGCTCTTTTAGTACTAATCGGCTGCTTATTGCCGGCTCAGGTCTTTAGCAATTTTGGATTCCCTTTCATAACACTGCTTATTATTTTCGTTTTTGCAGCTATATTAGTTGCAATCGGTGCCTTTGCAGTTCTTATCATCAATAAATACGGCGGCTTCTTTTCCGTTCTTGGATATCTTCTGCTACTCATCGCTGCATCTCTTCCAGCAATTGCAATGTCCAGTTATGATTTAAGCTACGGCGCACTAAGTACCGTCTATTATCTGGTTCTGCTGCTCGCGATTTTCTCCTGGGTAGGGCTTTCCATGGTCTTTACCAAGAAAATCGAGTAAATGTCATCTTTTGTAAAAATTAGCTCGATAATAGAAAATCTCATTCAGAACTTATCTGATAGGGGATTTTCTCGCGAAATAAAAACCGCATTTCTCTGGAGAAGGATCGTCGGAGATATTCTCGACAATAAAACCCGAATCCTCAAACTTGTTAATAATGTTCTCTATATACTGGTCGACAATAATATCTGGCTTCAGGAGCTTGTGCTGAAGAAGACCGAAATCCTGGATCAGCTCAACTCCCAGCTTGATCCACCCTATCAAATCAAGAATATTATTTTTTCTCTTTCAAGCAAAAAAATATCCGCATAAACTTCCCAATATTATGATACTTAAGATTGCGCCTTCAATACTTTCTTCGGATTTCCTTCATCTTGAAAAGGAGATCAGGGCAGTTGAGAAGGCGGGTGCAGACATGCTTCATCTCGATATTATGGATGGACATTTTGTGCCAAATCTCACATTTGGTCCAAGTATCGTTAAACAGGTTCGTTCCGTCACCAAACTTCCTCTCGATGCACATCTAATGATCACAAATCCGGCAGATTTTGCAGATAAATTCATCAATGCTGGTGTCAATTATCTGTCCTTCCATATTGAAACCGATGCAAATTATGTGAGCTTGTTCCGCAAGATCAGAAAACGCGGTGTGAAGGCAGGCATTGCAATCAATCCCGAAACCTCACTCGATGCACTTCCCAGTGTGATAGATGAAATTGACTACGTGCTTATTATGTCCGTCCATCCAGGTTTTGGAGGACAGGCATTTATTGAAGAATCTGTCGAAAAGATCAGAAAAGCAAAAGAGATCATCGGATCGCGAACTGTCGAGATCGAGATTGACGGCGGAATAAATTTTGAAACAGCAAAGCTTGTGAAAGAAGCCGGTGTAAACATTCTTGTGGCAGGGAGTTTCATTTTTAATAGCCATGATTATACAAAACCAATAGCGGGACTTCGTAATGTTTGAATCACTCACAGATAAACTCAATTCTGTTCTTTCAAAATTCAAATCCCGGGGAAAACTCTCGGAAAAAGATATCAAATCCGGACTAAGAGAAATACGCTTAGCTCTTCTGGAAGCAGATGTAAACTATAAGATCGTTAAGGATTTTATTAAGAGCGTCGAGCAAAAGGCGCTCGGAGATCGTGTCCAGAAATCACTCACCCCCGGACAGCAGATAGTAAAGATTGTAAATGAAGAGCTCGTTCATTTGATGACATCCGAGCTCGAAGAGAAACCGCTTCCAAAGAACAGAACGTCAAAATTATTGATCGTTGGTTTGCAGGGTTCGGGCAAAACAACTGCCTGCGGTAAGCTTGCCCTCCTATATAAAAAGAAGGGATACGAACCACTCCTCGTTGCTGCTGATGTGTACAGACCCGCAGCCATCAAACAGCTTGAAACGCTTGGTAAATCGATCGATGTGCCTGTGTATACTGAGGATACGATAAAGGTCAACAGAATTGCAAAAGGGGCTTTGAAATATGCAGAGAAGGAGTTCCGTAACCTCGTTATCTTTGATACTGCCGGCAGACTGCATGTGGACGAAAAAATGATGGCAGAGGTCGAGGAACTTGCGAAAGTTATCAAGCCAGATCAAATACTCTATGTGGCTGATGCAATGACAGGACAGGATGCTGTGAACAGTGCAAAGGAATTTAACGAGCGGCTCGATCTCACTGGTATTATCCTCTCAAAACTCGATGGTGATGCGCGTGGCGGAACAGCGCTCTCGGTGCGGGCAGTCACAGGTAAACCGATACGTTTCGTGAGCGTAGGGGAAAAGCTCAGCGACCTCGAACTATTCCATCCAGACAGAATTGCATCGCGCATTCTCGGCATGGGAGATATGCTCTCACTTATAGAAAAAGCAGAGACGGTCTTCGAGAAAGAAGAAGCTGAGAAACTGGAGCAAAAGCTTAGGAAAAACCTCTTCACTCTCGATGATTTTCTGGATCAGCTCAAAAAAATGCAAAGTATGGGTCCTATGGATGAGATACTAAAAATGTTGCCCGGAAGTAATTCAAAACTTATGAAAAACATCAAGGTCGACGAACACGAGATCAAACATATCGAAGCAATTATCCTTTCTATGACACCAAAAGAACGCGAGCATCCGGATATCATAAACGGGGGCAGGCGTCAGAGAATTGCTCGGGGCAGCGGCACCTCGCTCCAAAGAGTAAACCAGCTTCTCAAGCAATTCGATCAAATGAAGAAAATGATGAAGCGCTTCAATAAAGGACATTTTGACATGGGAAAACAAATGTTCCCAATGTAATATAAGGAAAATATGAAAATACGTATCATTGTAACGGGTGGCACTTTTGATAAGGAATATAACGAACTTACGGGAGAACTCTTTTTCCAGGATTCTCATATCAACGAAATGCTCCTACTCGGGCGCTGCAAATTAGACCTGAAAATTCGAACTCTTATGCTGGAAGATAGCTTGAGTATGAATGATGCTGACAGGAAGATCATTCTTGAAAATTGCATTAGTGCAGACGGAGACAAAATCGTCATAACGCACGGTACAGATATGATGGTTGCAACTGCAAAGGTGCTCGGTAAAGTCATTAAGAATAAGACTGTAGTGCTCACCGGCGCTATGATACCATATAAATTCGGCAGCTCGGACGGACTTTTCAATCTTGGAAGCGCACTTGCTTTTGTACAAATCCTTCCCCCGGGTGTGTATGTTTCTATGAACGGTAAATATTTTGAGTGGGATAAGGTGCAGAAAAACCGCAAAACAGGCATCTTTGAAGAAATATAACTGATTACAACACTTTCAAAAACGCTGTTTCTCATTTTATCTATACTCATAATTTTCCTTGTTGGTTGTAATGAAAATTTTTCCTCTCAAAAAGATAATCATGATATTTCTACAGTCGAAGCTCACAAAATGATACAGGATAATATCAATAATCCCGATTTCGTAATAATCGATGTGCGTTCGGAAAGCGAATTCTTACAGGGTCATATCGAAAATGCGGTTCTTATTCCCAATAATTCACCCGATCTTGAAAATGTCTTATCAAACCTGGATGAGAATAATACCTATTTGCTGTACTGCCTGTTCGGAGGTAGAAGCAGCAGTATGTTTGAAAAAATGAGAAAGCTGGGATTTAAGAAAGTGTATGATCTGGATGGTGGAATTATTGAGTGGAAGAACGAGGGATTTGAGGTAATATCTGAATAAAACAATCGTTTTCAGGGTAGGTGGCCTTTGCGAAAGTTCCAAACTTTCGCAAAGTTCAGCACAACTCTTCCTTATCTCGTTCATAAGTTGCACTTGGGAACGAACCTGCTGTAGGTAAGAGGTATCTGTCTTTTAAAACATGGATTACAAAGTCCAACTTTGTAACCAGCAAAAAAAATATCCATGATTTGATTGAGATAATTAAAGAATATATTGAACATTGTGAGAGCAAGTAACACACCCCGATTCCTTCGGAATCACCCCTCTTGATAGAGGGGAAAATTGACGTACAAACCTTGCAAATAGGTAACAGAATAAACTTGTAGCATGTGTGAAGGTGGGTAGATTAATTGCAATAGAAATACTTCTTTAACCAGGTGTTGGGAGCCACTCAAAACAGGAATCTCCTAATTCCCAGAATAATACTATTGCTCTCAATAACATTTCCATCTCACGAAATCGGGATCTCTAGCGGATCATTTGTTGAGTATATTCACTCCTGCAAAGATGGCATAAATTTTGAATCTGGCTAAGTGCAGGTTCGATTTTCAGAAAAATGGGGCTGTCCCGTAACCACTTATTATGTAAGAGTAAATCATATATGTTCATTCATAAATTGAGGATTTATTGAAATTAGTGGAAAGTAATATCATCAGATCTAGTTTTTGCGTTATAAGACGGTAAA